>Ga0180433_10000532_pt1 | contig 65337 bp, 61 predicted proteins | sample SS_ome_8_FD_132980 | JGI IMG/M metagenome (GOLD analysis project Ga0180433, IMG submission 132980) | Hypersaline lake sediment archaeal communities from the Salton Sea, California, USA - SS_1_D_1 metaG | ecosystem: Environmental > Aquatic > Non-marine Saline and Alkaline > Hypersaline >... | reverse complement strand
TGTCATTTTTGTTTTGCATACGCTGTTTTTACCACAGCGCAAACAAAAGCGCAAATTGCCTATTTTAACATTTTAAACTTTTTGTAAAAATTTTCTGTGAACGGTTACTAAAATTCTTTATGCTTCAACTGTCGAGAAACTGAGTTTGAGCTTTGGTTTGACATTGCCGGCCCCGAGGAACTACACCATATGTTTTTTAAGGTGGCTGAATAAGATACTGAAGCCATTTCATGACTATTCGAAGAAATCATTGAACAGGAGAGAACTGGCTCACTATTTCACATCCCCAAGAAGTACGAATTTCGAATGTTACTTAAAATTAGCTTTAGACTTCGAGATGATAACTCAAAAAAGCACTCGTTTCATTATAACTCAAAACGGCGAAGATTACATTAAAAATTTCAATATAGGTGTTTATTCAACATCAAGGTTACCATCCGTTGATCTGACAAACGAACAGAAAAAAGTTCTTCTGAGGGTGATCACCAATGGAAATTGGACCACACATAAAGTTAGTGTCTATTGGTTTCTAAGGTTCATGGAAGTTACAAGTGGACAGTGGTTGCCGAAAACGAAGATATTTGAAAAAACAAAACTTGATATCGTTAATAGCCTTCTTGGTGTTAATTATAAAAGCAGGACGATGTATGAGTTCCTAAACTTTGCTTGTAATTGGTGCACGGAACTGGGATTGGTCGAGAGAGTAAGAACAAATACAAGACATGATAAACTCTACCTTACACCTCTTGGAGTCGAGATTAATAACATATTCAGCCTCGACCTCCACTTAAAGAAAAGCCGATTGAATTTAAACTTTAAGTACTTAGACTGATGGAAGATACAGACGACTTTTTAGAAGATTACATCAGAGATAATTACGAAGTCTTTGACAGGTTCACCTTCGATTATCTTTTCAGGAGGTTGCTAAAAGATGGATATGACCATGATGAGGCAAAGGATATCATACTTCATCAATGTGCCTTGAGTGCGTGTCTTGCAGGAGCGAATTCACAACGAATTTTTTTACAAAATTAACGAGGACGATGAAATTTCAGAGGATTTGCTTGAGTTGCGAAACGAAATGGCTCTCAAATACTTTCCACATCGGATGAATTGAGTCATCAAATTATTTTTACGCTTCAGGGGCAATAGATGAAATTAAGAAGGAAATTGACAGATTGAAGGTCCTTTGATAAGAACGGTCAAACTTATCGAAGCCCAAAAAATAATTCAAAAATATATCTCTGTGAACTTTGTGATCTGTGGCTTAAAAAAATTCCTGTATTCTCTGTGGCTAAGCAAAAAATAAAAATTCTCGTTGCGACGACAAATCCCGGCAAGATGGCCGAGCTTTCGGCGATGCTCGATTTGGATGTTGATTGGCTCAGCCTTTCCGACTTTCCCGATGTGCCCCAAGTAGCCGAAGACGGCCAAACTTTTCAGGAAAACGCTCGAAAAAAGGCCCTTGGATATGCCAAGGCGACCGGTTTGTGGACTATCGCCGACGACTCCGGCCTGGTCATAGATGCGCTGGATGGCGCGCCGGGCGTAAAAAGCGCACGCTTTAGCGGCGAACCCGCCCCACATCAAGAAAGATGTCTGATTGACTATCGCAATTGCGCCAAAGTCCTCGACTTGTTAAAAGATGTCCCGACCGAGAAAAGAACCGCAAGATTCGTTTGCAGCCTGTGCCTGGCAAAGTCGGAAGAAATCTTGATTGAAACGCAGGGCAAACTTGAAGGTGTTATTGCCCAAAGCCCAGCCGGTTGTAACGGCTTCGGCTATGATCCTATCTTTTTCGTTCCGTCTGTCGGCAGGAACGTTGCCCAGCTTGGCTCTGAAGAAAAAAACGCAATATCCCACCGCGGCAACGCCATCCGAAAACTAAAACCACTACTTGCAAAACTGCTTGAAACCGCGGATTACGCTGATTAAAAAAATCAGTGTTAATCTGTGTTAATCCGTGTCTAAAATAGCATCGGTCGGTTTACCGCCAGCTTGCCTCCCAGAGCCAGGTCCTTGCAAACTGAGCGTAGTCTTCCAGATTCACCCTGCCGTCGAGATTATAGTCGGCAGCATTGCTGTCGATACCCGGCTCCCAGATAATCTCACAGTTGTTATCCGTCAGGCCTCCCTGACATATCACTCTGCCGCCGATCATGTGGATGGTTCCGTTGTTACAGGTGGTATGGCCGGTTATTATCGTCGTACCATCACTTACTTCAAACGTTGCACCGGCGCCGATTGTTACATTACCAAAAACATTCGTCGGACCCGTAAGTCTGATTATACTAACAGGCCCAACCACACTGTTAGGCTCAATCACAACATCACCTGTGATCGTTCCAAGACCTTCAAACTCTGCACCGGCTGATTGCGTTATTGTTCGCGCACCAAAAGTCCCGCCATTCAGTTCAATGAAACCATCCGGCTCATTAACCACATCGGCATCAAAAACAACCGAACCGCCCGCATTAACTTCGATTGTACCATGGTTGTTTATGTCGTTTACATCTTCGGGCGAACCCACCGGCCCTATCTGCAGCGCAGTCCCGGGCTCGTTAACCAGGGAACCTGAATTGTTCAAAGACAAATCATAGGCAATAGTTAATGGACCACCAAAAGCTCGGATTGAACCGGCGTTCTGAATCACCTGTCCTCCATAAAGTGAACCAAAACCGCTGATTATACCACTGTCGCTGTTTTCCAGACCATCAGCACTTGCGGTCCCATCGTAGAGCCAAACCGTACCATTATTTATCAGGTTACCATCCTCAATTGATGCATTGCCGCCCGGAATAACCATAAGCTGTCCGTTGTTGACAAATTTACCTTGATGCTGGAACCAATATGAAACTTCTATAATTGCGCCTTCAGTATTTAGTATATTCCCATTTATTTCGTGTTCCACCCCTGAGCCAGTGGCCTCGAATATCCCATGGTTAATCAGGCCATTAGGGTCCAGCAGAGAAAGTGTGCGTTCGCCAATCTCCAAATCAACCTCGCCGTAACAAGTTATCCGGCTGACAGTACGATCCTGAGTGAACCGGATGCTGTTGCTTCCAGCCGGACTGATAGTTACATAAAAGTTGTTTCCACCGGAATTGTCCGGCACGATGCCCGGATTCCAGTTGCTCGCCTGGTCCCACAAGCCCCCATCATCACCAACCCAACTCGAAAAGATGTCCACTGCCCACACATTACAGGCACAAAAACCAAATAGCATTGTTAAGACCAACAATTTCTTAATCATAATCCACCTTCCTTTTCTTTAAATTCTTCAGTCTGAATTTAACACAACTTCCGCAGGTCCGAGAAAACCCATACAATTATAGCGAGCTGCCGCTGAAGTATCAAGAACTTTTTTGCCCTTATTATGTTGAAATCAACCCTGTCTGAACGTTTTTTACCCTCATTTTACAAATGCAGGCAAAATATTCCGCCTCAAATCAAGATATCCATCCTTTTCGCTTTTTTATTGACATCTTTACCGCCGATTTGTTATCTGTCTTTTGTTGAATTTTCAAGGTTTGGGCCTCAGACGCCGAAAAGGTGTGTAAAGTGATGAAAGAGTGTTTTAAGATTTTTCCTTGAAAGCAGTGTTAAACCGTGTAAATCCGTGTCTAATAAAGTTCTAAAGAAAACAGTGTTAATCCGTGATTAAAAAAGTCAGTGTGGGTAATTTATTTATTCTGTCTTTATGGCAAAAGCATCAAAACGAAAATCGTTGGTAATTGTCGAATCGCCGGCAAAGGCTAAAACTATAAACAAGTACCTCGGCCCAGGGTTCGAGGTCAAGGCCTCTATGGGCCACATACGTGACCTGCCCTCGAAAGGCTTAAATGTTGATATCGACAACGATTTTGCGCCTACATACGAAATCTCGCCCGGCAAAAAACGGACGGTCATCTCTCTAAAATCTGCTGCGAAAAAAAGCGGCAGGCTTTATTTGGCTACCGACCTCGACCGGGAGGGTGAGGCTATCGCCTGGCATCTCTCGGAGGTTTTAGGCTTTGCCGAAAAAGACACATACCGCGTAGTCTTCAACGCCATAACTCAAAACGCCATCCAGCATGCATTCGCCGACCCCGGCCGAATCGATATGGACAAGGTTATGGCCCAGCAGGCCCGCAGGATTCTCGACCGCATAGTAGGCTATCAGATAAGCCCGCTTTTGTGGCGAAAGGTCGCACGCGGCCTCAGCGCAGGACGGGTACAGTCCGTTGCCGTGAAAATAATCGTGGACAAGGAACGCGAAATCCGCGCATTTGAGCCGGCTGAGTACTGGCTGATACCTGCAGTTTTTACAACGGATTTGAAAACCGACTATTCAGAAGAATGGAAACAGTTCCTCGAATCCGCCAAAGACCCCGACAAAGGGCGAACCATTGCCGAGCAGAACAAATGGCTCACAAAGCATAACGCCTTCAAGGCCGAGCTTATAACCGTTAAAAATGAAAAGTTCGAGGCCGCAGAAGGCGCCAAAGCCAACAAAATCTTAGCTGCCCTGAAAAAGGCAGACTTCAGAGTCGCTGACCTGAAAACAAAAACAGTAACCTCAAAGCCGGCGCCGCCCTTTATAACCTCTACCCTTCAGCAGGCCGCTGCAAACCGTCTCGGATTCGCCACAAAGCGAACCATGCGAGTCGCTCAGCAATTGTATGAAGGAATCGACATGGGTTCGATGGGCGCGCTGGGCCTGATTACATATATGAGAACCGACAGCACACATCTTTCCACCGAGGCACTGGACGCTGCCAGAAATTACATCTCCCGAAACATCGGGCCCGAATATCTGCCCGAAAAACCCAACGTATTCGCCGCCAAGAAAACCGCCCAGCAGGCTCACGAAGCAATCCGGCCTACGGATCCGGACCTGCCTCCGGCACAGATAAAGCAGTTTCTTACCGACGAGCAGTTCAAATTATACGACCTTATCTGGCGGCGTTTTCTCGCCTGCCAGATGCCGCCAGCCCGGTGGGACACCACCTCGGTTGAAATCAAGGCTGAAACTGATGTCGGACCGTGCAGGTATAAAACCACCGGCAGGATTCTGGTCTTTGACGGTTTTACAAAAATCTGGACGACTTCTTCTGCCGAACAGCACCTGCCGAAAATGAACATTGGTGATACACTTGCGCCGGTTGACATCCAGGCAAAACAGAACTTCACAAAACCCCCAGCCAGATACACCGAGGCCTCTCTCGTAAAGGCTCTCGAAAAAGAAGGTATCGGCAGGCCCAGTACCTACGCCTCAATCATCTCGACCATACAGGACAGAAAGTATGTCGAAAAGAACGAGCGAAAATTCTACGCTACCGATATCGGCGAGGTTGTAACCGACAAGCTTTCGGAGTTCTTCCCGAATATTATGGATATCACATTTACGCGCCATATGGAGGAACAATTAGACAGGATTGAAGAGCAGCACATCGATTGGCTCGGCGTGCTTAATGAATTTTACGGTCCCTTCAAAAAGAGCCTCGACAAAGCAACCGACAGGATGAAGCATGCAAAGGCCGAGACAACACCCAGCGAATACAAATGTGCAAAATGTAATGAACCTATGGTGTATCGTTTCGGTAAAAACGGAAGATTTTTGAGTTGCTCAGCCTACCCGAAATGCAAATTCGCGGCCCCATGTGATAAGGAGGGTAAAATGATAGAAGAAAAAGAATCCGAACATAAATGTCCCAACTGCCATAAGCCTATGGTACACAAGCAGGGGCGTTTCGGTCCCTTCCTGGGCTGTTCCGGTTATCCGGACTGCAAAACCATCCTCGGCATCGACAAAGACGGCAACATCCTGCCGCCTAAACCGCCGCCCGAGCCTACCGGTGTAAAATGTTACAAATGCAAGGACGGTCAACTCGTAATACGCCAGAGCAAAAAGGGCCCCTTTCTCGGCTGCAACAAATTCCCCAGGTGCAGGACCATCATCAGTATAAACCAGCTCGACAACCTGAAAAAGCTCCAGGCAGATGGAAAATGGCCGCCCGAAACATGGGAACAGGCCGACGAGTTACTCGGAAGAAAATCCGCAAAAACCAAAAGGGCCGCGAAAGAATCTGCAAAAAACACCTGAGTATTGCAAAAAGACTTGACTTTAACAAAGGCGACGCATAAAATGTATATTTGCGTCCGATAAAAAAATGAAGTTGCGAATAAAAAGGCAGTAACGCACCGCCGAAGGCAAGCACGCTACTGCTATGGAGGAGGAAAAATAAAATTCCTTTAGCTACGATTGAATATCGACCGAAGCTAAAACCGGCTTTAAAGCAAAAAAATATTTTGTGAGAATAATTTTCAAATGCCAAAAAAGCAGGACACAAAGGCCGGGATTTTTGAAACCGTTGAGCCTATCGGTAAAAGGGTCCTGATTCGCAAAGACCAGGACAAAAAGCAAACCAAAGGTGGGATTCAACTGCCCGATAATATCGAGATTCCAACCATCACAGGGCGGATTGTATCCGTATCAGCCGAGGTCGAAATCTCCGCCGAACTGCCTTTGAAACAGTATGACAAGGTCTTGTTTAATCCCAAAGGGGCAATTCCGGTAGATTTTGAGGGTGATAATCGCCTTTTTGTCGTAGAAGTCGAAAATGTCGTCGCAGTCTTCAGAAAAAACTAACTGAAATCTACGTGCGCCCCTCCTGCGAAAAACTCCAGCGGCGAAGAAGGGCGACACTTGTACCTGATTTTGAATTTATTCATATATGTTTGGAAAAAGTATTGGCAAAAAGTTACTCGTTCTGCTGATTTTCAGCTTGTACGCACCTACCTTCGCACGCGCTTCTCTCACCAGCCGGATCAATTCTATCATCAACCGAAAGAGCCAAAAGAAAGTCTGCTTCGCCGTTAAGGTGATAAACGCCAAAACCGGCAAAACTCTCTACGCACGCAACGCCGACAAACCTATGATACCGGCCTCGAATATGAAGATAATAACCTCCGCTGCCGCACTCGAATACCTCGGACCCGATTACGAGTTCACCACAAGAGTCGGCCTTCTCGAACAAACCCTGGCCGTTATCGGCGGCGGCGACCCACTGCTCGGAGACGATAATACCGACAAAAAGCACAACAGGGCGGCTGACTGGATAATTAACGACATAATCGCCACACTAAAAGCAGCCCGCATCACCTCCCTCAACGGGATTATCATTGACAGCACATTCTTCGATGACAACCGTGTACATCCCAATTGGCCCCGCGACCAACTCAATCGACCCTACGCCTGCGAAGTCAGCGGACTGAACTACAACTGCAACTGCGTCAGGATAACCACAAAAAATACCGGCGGAAAAGTCGGCATAACCATTCAACCTCAAACCGGCTACGTCCGGCTTGTAAACAAGGTCGTCCCGACATCACGGGGCAATAGCGCGGTAGGGGCCTATCGCAACACAACCCCGAACAAGCTTACCATTAAGGGTAAGTGCACAAAGCAGGCCGGCTTTGATGTGGCTATTGAAAGCCCCGCCGAGTTCTTCGGATTTGTCTTAGCTGAAAAACTCGCAGCAGCAGGCATCGAAGTTACTGGCAAGCTCGAGGGCAGACTCGTCAGGAACGACAGCAGAATCAATATACTCAAAACTTACTCTTCACCGATCGCCGACGTCCTTTCCCGCTGCAACAAAGACAGTCTCGGCCTGGCCGCAGAAGCACTCGTTAAGACGATATCCGCCGAAAACAGCGGCAGACTTAACGGCTCCTGGCCCCACGGCCTGAATTTAATAAAACAGTATCTCATCAAGCTGGGCATCGACCCGGGCGAGTTTAATCTGGACGACGGCAGCGGACTCAGCAAAGAAAATAAGCTCAGCCCAAACGCCGTAACAAAGGTCTTCTTGGATATTTATAAGAGCCAAAATCGCGGGTTGTATATCGAATCATTAGCGGTGGGGGGAAGTGACGGGACGATTGCAAAATATTTCGAAGAGGCAAAATACAAAGGCAGGATATTAGGCAAGACAGGCTATGTAAAACTTGCCAAGTCCTTTTCCGGCGTATCCACCACCGCCGACGGCGATTACATATTCAGCATCCTTACCACCGGTGCAAATGGCCGGACCCGCACCGCAATAAACGACATCGCAAAGGCAATCATCGACAACGCAAAATAGCCGACGTTCCCTTTGTTATCTCTTCAATCGCTTCGACAAGACCGTCGAGTTGTTCTTTTGTGTGGTCCGATTGAACCGAGATTCTGAGTCTTGCCGAGCCTTCAGGCACCGTTGGCGGCCTGATTGCCGCGATGAAAAAACCTCTGTCGTACAAATCCTTCGAAATACGTAGTGTATCTTTACTGGGGCCTATGATGACCGGGATGATATGAGTTGTACTTTTGCCGGTATCAGCGCCGAGCTTACCCAATCCGGTGCGGATGTATTCGGCGTTAGCCTTCAATCTTTCCCGCCTTTGCGGCTCGGTTTTAATTATCTTCAGGGCGGCTGATATCGCTGCACAGGTTACCGGAGCCGGCGCGGTGGTATAGATAAAGGCCCTGGCTTTATTAATAAGATAGTCGATGACCGTTCTCGGGCCGGCAACAATTGCACCGGTTGCAGCGACTGCCTTACCCAGAGGCGCGACAATAATGTCAATCTCGCCGAGCAGTCCGACCTCCTGGGCAAGACCCGCTCCGGTTTCCCCCAGACAGCCCAGAGCATGTGCTTCATCGACAATTAAGACGGCATTATATGCTCTCTTAAGGCCAGCGAGCCTGGCAAGGTCTGCTGCGTTGCCGTCCATCGAAAAGACACTTTCTGTAACAATAAATCTGCGCTTGTACTTTTTAATAGCAAGAAATTTCTCCAGTCTGTCTAAGTTATCGGGGCGATAGGTGCGAAATTCGGCACCGCCGGCCCTTGCTGCATCTATAATCGAGGCATGGTCGAACCTATCCAGCAGGACAATGTCCCCTTTTTGTGGTATGGTCTTCAGGACCGCCTCGTTTGCAGTCCAGCCGGAAGGGAATAAAAGCGCAGATTCGGTGCCGAAAAACTCAGAAAAAGTCGACTCAACATCAAGATGCGGCTTCATAGTGCCGCTGATTAGCCGTGAGGCGGCTCCTCCGTAGCCGTATCGCTTCACCGCTGCTGTAACAGCGGCAGCGACCCGCTTGTCTTCAGCCAGGTTGAGATAATTATTGCTGCAAAAAAGTACTTTCTCGCCCGGATCACCTTCAAACCGTACCACAGGCCCCTGCGCAGACTCCACACAAAGGAGCCGCCGGAGCAAACCGCAGCTTTCAAGTTCTCTTAACTGTTCCTGCAGAAAAGCGAATTTATCCATTATTGGATTTTCCCTTGAACAATGACATATTCTGCCGATACTATAATAGGGTTTTAGTAAAGCTCTGTGTCATTCTGAAACCCGATTTATCGGGGTGAAGAATCTCTGGCTTGCGTCTGTCATTCCAGCACCGTATCAGAGTACGGCATAAACTCCAGCTGGAATCCAGATATTAGAGTTCTGGATTCCGGGTCAAGCCCGGAATGACATATTCGAAACAGTGAGATTCTTCACAGAGCCTGTCCTCGAGCGAAGCGAAGGGATCAGAATGACATCTATAAGGTTTTTTCAGAGCATAGTAAATAGTATAATGGAGAATATGGATTCAGGATAGGTGATTTTGCGGTATTATGGGAATTTACGATAGAGATTACGCCCGCGAACCGGATGGCGGAATGTACGGCCGGCAGGTCCAAATTACGCTGCCACCTATGACGCATGTCGTAAAGTGGCTGCTCATTATTAACATAGTGGTGTTTGTGGTTTCCTATATGATACCGGCCATTGGGAATCTGTTTCTTTTATGGTTCTCTGTGCTTCCGGAGACTGTTGGTATGTCGTTGCAGATTTGGCGATTGATAACATACCAGTTTCTGCACGGCGGTTTTTGGCATGTCATCTGGAATATGCTTATTCTGTATTTCTTCGGCCCTATGCTTGAAGGGCAGTGGGGCGGCAGAAAGTTTCTTGTGTTCTACCTGATATGTGGAGCGATGGGCGGGGTATTATATACGCTGCTGGTCTTTGCGGGGATTTTGAAAGTAGGTTTTTTAATAGGGGCGTCAGGCGCGATTTATGGCCTTTTGGCCGCCGGTGCAATACTGCATCCGAATATGCAGGTCTATTTTTGGGGGATATTTCCGATTCGGCTGTATGTTTTGGCGATTATTTTTGCATGTCTGAACTTTATGAGTGTTACCGGAAGTGCCAACGCCGGCGGTGAGGCCGCGCATCTTGCCGGTATGGCTGCAGGTGCCGTTTATGTGCTGTGGCCCCGTTGGAAGAAATACGCGGCAAAAAGGCCCCGACGAACCTTCACGTGGGAAAGCGATATAAACCGGCAGAGAGCGTTTCAGGCGGAGATTGACCGAATCCTCGATAAAGTTCACTCACACGGGATTACAAGCCTGACCCGGAAAGAAAAGAAAATGTTACGCGAAGCATCCAGACGCCGGCAGCGTGGAATTTAGACCGGACCTTAATGGACAAACATCACCCGGTCGCAGGTGAACCTTTTCTGTCTTATATTATCTGCGGCCTGTTATCCAGTTCAGTCCCAGTTTATCTTTTCTGACCTGCCTGTCAGTTCTTCAAGCCGCTCCTTGATTAGCTGCGGCTTTTTGTTCTTCATTTTTTCCACGTCCGCTTCGCGACGCCTTACCTCTTTTTGCAGTCTTTCAAGCCTTCTGAGAAGGTGTTCATACCGAAGTTGTTTTTTTCGCACAATCAGGTCGAATCTTCTGTTGACTAATTCCTCAAGTTGCTTGTTGAGTTTGCCGCTTTGTTTTCCTTTGGCACTGCGGATTTTCTCCAGAAGTATTTCACGCTCACGTTTTATTTCGAAGTCTTCCTTCAGTACCTCTGCTAATTCCGGATTCCTTTCCTCGGCCTCCATTATTTCACCGAACTTGTCCCTGCTGTCGATAACCTGCCGAATGTATTCCTCGAGGTCCTCCGGTTCCCTTTCACGCAGCCGCGCCAGTTTCCCGGCCTCTTCAGGGAAGTTCTTATCGAGCCATTCGATGTACTCATCATGTCTCCTTTCAAAGTGCTGCCTCCACCGCTCGCCTCTGCCGCTGTGTCCGGCTCCGCGTTCGCGCTGCCCGTCTGCTCCGGGCTTGTCTCGCATAAGGCCGGGCCCTGTCCTGCGTCCTGAATGCTCACTGTCTCGGCGTCCTGTCCTGCGTCCTGGGCGTTCACCGCTTCTGCCTTGGCCGCGAAACTCGCCGCCCCGGCGATCTCCCACATGGTGTCTTTCGGCAAATGCCTGGCGGATTTCTTTGCCGAATTGATCTGGATTGTCCTCTCTTAGCTTGCGCAATTCCGCGGCGCGTTCGGGATGCAGCTCTGCGAGACGGTCGAGAAACTCCTCGGCTCTCTCGTCGCTGAGTCCGGGACGTTGTCTCATTTCAGTCGGTTCATCCGACCACATATCCTCATCGGCCTCGGCCTGAATTGCGGGTGTCAGGCTAATCAGCGTCAGTATCGCTGCGAAAGCCGCCGCCACGTGCCATCTGGGGATTCTTCTGATTGTCATATCTTTATCCTTTCCACAAATCCTCGTTAACTCAAAAATACCTTCCCTGCCTGCTGCCGGTCCTAATCATCGTCGCCCCATATATCTGATTCATCGTGTTGCAGGTGTTTGGCCCCTTCGAATTGCCTGCCTCTGCGCCAACCCATCCGGCTTGGCCACTCGCCTCTGCCCGGGCCGCCTCTGCGCCAACCCATCCGGCCTGGCCATTCGCCTCTGCGCGGGCCGCCTCTGCGCCAACCCATCCGGCCTGGCCATTCGCCTCTGTCCGGGCCGCCTCTGCGCCAACCCATCCGGCCTGGCCATTCGCCTCTGCCCGGGCCGCCTCTGTGCCAACCCATCCGGCCTGGCCATTCGCCTCTGCGCGGGCCGCCTCTGCGCCAATTTTGCTTCGAGGCTTTTTTAGTCTGTGCTTCGGATTTGCGCGCGCGGCCTCGCACTGCTTTGCGAACTTTCTCGTTGAACTTCGCCGGATTGTTTTTGCGGAGTCGCCTGAGTCGAGCCGCTCGTTTTGGATTGTTTTTTTCCACTCTTTTAAGAAACCTATTGACCTTTTGCCTGTTCTGCTTCTCGAGTTGTCCGGATTTTTGTTTGTCCGCCGGCTTAGACGCCGGCTTTTTGGCGCCGTAGCTTACACCGATTCCCGACAGCAGTACGATAAATGCGCTCAGCACTATTGCGATTAGATAATTATTTTTCTTCAGCGTTGTCATTTGTTTACCCTTTCCAGAAATCTCCATTAATTTCACTCATTTCCGCCTCAAGGTCCGTCAGAATCATGCTGCTCCCGGCTTCATACTCACCCAGCCTGATGGCGAGTATGCTTGATTCTATTTCTTCGATTTGGTCTGTCAAAGCTGCAAATTGCTCATAGCCGTTGCCGACGCTTTGGTCATCCCAGTTAAAGTCAACACCGGATTTGCTTGTCGTCGTTTGTCGATTTTCAGATGCAGGGAAGAATCTGACACCTGCTATGGCCAGGACGATAATTACCGCAGCAACGGCTACCCGGTCGAAAACCGACCTGACCAGTTGCCTTCTTTTGCGGGCCTTTAGTTGCAGCCTGATTTTGGCCTTTATGTTGTTAATCACGGCCTGGTCGCAGACAGGCGCAGAAAAAGAAGCTAAAAGCTTTTCCCCAGCCCGGATTTCCTCGGCGGCTTCGTGGGTCTTACCCTCGTCAAAAAACCTTGACAATAGTTCATCCAGATTTTCTCTGTTCTCAGTCATTACCACGCTCCATCAGTTCTCTTAATCTCTTCAGTCCGCGATGGACTTTTGAAAGGACCGTTCCGACAGGCTCGGACCGCATCTCGGCGATTTGCCGGAAGGTTAATCCCCCATAAAAACGTAACATTAAAAGTTCAACGGTTTCTGCGTCCAGCTTGGCCATTTGGACCTGAAGCTCGTCTATCGTCTCAATGTCGGCTTTGCTCGGAGTTGTTGCGGTCTGAATCTCTAACTCTTCAGCCTTGTCCGCCAGCAGCTTTTTTTGCCGGTATTGGCGCCTCAAATGGTCGCGAAAAATATTGGACGCGATAGTAAAAAGCCATTTTTCAAAAGAGCCGCTGGTGAGTCTGAAGGTGCCAATCTTTTCGACAAGTTTCAAAAACAGCGTACTGAGCAGGTCGTTGCTTTGGGCGAAGTTGCCCGTCAGCCGATAAAAATAGCTGTAACAACGACTTGCGTAAATATCAACCAGCAGCGAAAACGCATCGTTGCTCCCGGCCTGACAAGCGGCAATTATCTCTTTTAGGTCCCTTTGCGATTCCATATTTAACCAGTTGACACTGGTTTAGACGTACTGTAAAGCGCTTTTATTGCAGAAAACGGAAAAAATAAACCCAAAAAGGACATACTTACTCAAAATTGCATGACAGGCTTATTGTGCGTTTTAGGCTTGCCGGGCATTTTAACTGTGCCGCTTTTCTTTACCGCAACAGCGTGAATATATTAGACGTGATTTTTCATGTTTGTAAGCAGCGCTGCGGCGAGGATATGTCTTAATTTATCAACCGTCAGACTGTCGAGATATTTCTCGGTAAAGTCGAGCCTTAAACGGCCTTTAAAATTGAGCAGACGACGCTTTAGCTGTGATTTGGTTAAGGAGCTTACTCCTGAGGCTACCTGTTCATACGACCGAGTTGACGCCATGATATTTTCCACTGAAAGTGTTGCTGTTACATTCAATCACAGTTATGCTATCGGTAAAGCAAAAAGGCGGGTTAACTTTGAAGTTGTGTCAGGCTGTGAAAAACGTGCAATTTCTGAAAATTTTTATGAGCCTTCTCAGGCACACGTCTTAACGGAGAATTTGCTGGCAATTTATTGCCGGCGGTATTAACGTGGGGCTATGCGGACCAAATGCTTAAATTATAACTTGCCGAGCGAGTTGATTGCGCAAAGCCCGAACAGGACTCGCGGCACCTCACGGCTTTTGGTAATGGACAGGCGGGCGGGAACGGTTTTGGACAGGCGATTCGCAGACGTCCTTGAATATATCGGCGCCGGAGACTGTGTGGTTTTTAATAATACGAAGGTCCTGCCGGCAAGATTTTTTGCCAGACGCCGGACGGGGGCAAAGCTGGAGGCCTTATTTGTATCACAGAGGCGCAACGGTTTGTGGGAAGTGATGGTCAAAGGTGCAGGCAAGGTTAAAACCGGTGAAATGATAGTGCTTCGGAACAGGGAAGGGGTTGATTTTCACCGGGTAAAAGCTGTCGAGAGAACCAGGGATGGACGGTGGCTGCTTGATGTCGGCTCGGCTCAAAATGCAGACCGGATTTTGGCTCAAATAGGATTTGCCCCGCTGCCTCCTTACATTAAGCGCAATGAAAACAAGCAGTTGGCAAAAACGGACCTTCGGCGTTACCAGACGGTGTATGCCGAAAAATCAGGTGCCGTGGCGGCACCGACCGCAGGTTTGCACTTTACAGAGAGACTTTTAGAGCAATTGAAGCAAAAAGGAGTCCGGCTTGCCTTTATTACCCTGCACGTTGGGCCCGGCACTTTTGCTCCAATAAAGACAGAGAAACTCGAAGAACACAAAATGCACGCCGAGTGGTTTAGTATCCTGCCGGACAGTGCGAACCTCATTAACGATACAAAACAAAAGGGCGGGCGAATTATCGCAGTCGGAACCACTTCAGTAAGAACTCTGGAAGCGGTTTGCCGTAATGGGAAAGTAGCCCCTTTTGAGGGGGTAACGGATTTATTTATTATGCCGGGGTATGAATTTCGGATGGTTGACGCTATGATAACGAATTTTCATCTGCCCCGCTCCAGCCTGCTTGCTCTGGTTTGCGCCTTTGCAGGATTGGATAAAGTCTTAGAGGCATACCATCATGCAGTTGAAGAGCGATACCGATTTTACTCTTACGGCGATGCAATGCTGATTATTTAAGCCGGGTATTATTCCAAATAAACCTTATCACCGGTCCTTATCGGAGGTATCCGACCCTTTTTGGCCTTGACCTGCTCGGCTGAAAGGGCAAAGCCCGGGGCGATTTCTATAATGCAGTCGGGTGAGCCGTCCGGTTTTCGAGGGATACTTACATCCGCCGATTCCAGCCATCCTGCGGCTCGGCCAATCATCATTTTTCGGGTAACATCGGGGCTGTTTTCGCCGCCGGCGTTCTTCACAGGGGCAAATTCTTCGCTTCGGATGGTTTTAAGTATCACGGATTTTGAAGCCAACGGAAGGGCGTCGAATACGAAAGTTTCGAGCTTCAGACCATTCGGCTCTGCCGGTCTTACTGCATTTGCGTTTGTGTTGATATGCGGGATCTTCTTGACAGCACGGTGGATTGGCAGTGCAAATCCATCTTTGTTCAGCTTCTCCACAAAGGCGGCATTTATAATATGAATCCCGATGGAACCGAGTTCGAGGAGCAAAGAACCGTCCGGATTTCGCTTCCGGGCCTGCTCATCCGGAAGGTCGCTGTACTCTATTACGGTAACTTTTCCGTCTGCGAGGCAGAGATTGCCGACTTTTTCGGTTGGGCCGGATTTGACGAGTGCCTTTGCCGACATTTCAGCATCGTCGAGTGCGTGCAGCCCGATAAAAAGCGGGTCAAAGATATTGACCAGCGGATTGTCAACCTGCCAGTAGCTGATGTATTCGATGCCCCTGCTCTTCATAGCAGAAAGAGCGCCGCTGTTATAAAGGGCTTTCAGTGAACCACCGTGCCCGTCAGGGCTTGTGGCGATTGTTGCCTTGTTGGCCAGGAGTATTTTGCCCTCGAATGAAAAGTTCGGCAGCGTTCCCTGCTCAAAGATAAATACATCGGTTTTGCTAAGGCCGTAATAGTTGTTCGAATCAAAAATCTCGACGGTGGCATTATGATTTTGCGGGCTTGTCATAATATACCAGCAAAGCTTCGCCCCGTATTTTTCCCCGGCCGAAAGAATCATTTCTGCAAAAATCTGAAAAAGCGTCTTGTTTTTAATCGGACTGATTGGAAAATTGCCTTTCGGCCCGTCAAAGCCCAGACGTGTGCCCTGTCCGCCTGCAACCACGAAGGCGGCTACCTTCCCGGCTGAAAGCAATTCGACACCCAGCTTCCGGGCCGATTCATATTTTTCCTGTTGAGCCGGGCCTTTGGGATTTGGAGGATAGGCCGGGGCAGGCTCATAAATGTCCGGAACACAAATCGATTGAGAATTTTTAACATACTTTTCAACCCAGAGGGGTATCTGTGAGAAGTCAAGCCGTTCAATTTGTCCGAGTAATTTCTGCTTCTCGAGGTCGCTCAACCGGTCGTAGAAAGCCAGTAAGTGGCTCTGGCCGACAGCAGACAAATTTTTGACCGCTTTTTGGTATCTTTGGTCGATGTCCATAGGGAATCTCATTATTGCCAGAAACTGAATATACATAAAAATAAATGCAATGCGGTCTTTTTTCAAGAGATAAAAGGTTTTGCCTGTAAAATGGTCCTCTGGTTTGGAAAAAGTAAACATTTGAACCGTCCTGCTCCGGCCGGCCCCGTCCCTGAGGAACTGAACCAGCACAGGACACGCTGAACAGGGAAACATTACTTGGTATTTGAATGTTGACTTTCGACTACTGATGGTGTATAAGCTCTCAAAACGAAAGTAAAATAGTATTGTTTATTAAAGAAGGTTTGTATGATGAAAAAGTTCATTTTCAATTTGCCGCTGGTGTGTGCAATTGCAGTTTTGGTATGCGAGGCGGGGGCATTCGGGTCCGAGATAAAGAAGATGGAATTAGCCGAGCTTTCGGATAGTGCGGAGGTTATCGTTTTAGCCGAGGTGGTTAAGGTCTCGAAAATTTCCACTGAAGCGGACGAGGTATATATCAGAATCGGTGCTGTTTTGAAAGGAAAGCCAAGAACAGGCACGCTTAAGGTGGTTTTGTCTTGCCGTGGCGAAAAGGGTTTTGACCCGGCCCTTAAAGTTGGGGATACAGGGGTGTTCCTCCTCAAAGATGTCAAAAACCAACAAGCAAGGCCGGCTTATAATGGAAGTGTGGCGGTATTTTCAAAGCCGAATTTTATTGTCTCTGAAAGGAAATATGAACCGATGGCTGATTCTGTAATGATTAAACTCGAAACGAGCAAAGGCGACATTTTGCTTGAACTTGATAAAAAGGCGGCGCCGGTAACTGTAGCTAATTTCGTAACCTACGTCAAAGAGGGATTCTACGACGGTACCATTTTCCATCGTGTTATAGCGAACTTTATGGTCCAGGGCGGAGGCTTTACACCGGACATGGCGCAGAAAAAAACCCACGAACCAATTGTCAACGAGGCCGCAAACGGTCTGAAAAACGACAGAGGTACAGTCGCAATGGCTCGTACAAACAACCCTGATAGTGCCACGAGTCAGTTTTTTATCAATCATAAGGACAACACCTTTCTCAACTATGCCGGTAAGGATAAGCCCGGATATGCGGTATTCGGTAAGGTTGTCGAAGGTATGGACGTTGTGGATGCGATAGCAGCAGTCAAAACAGCGCGGAAAGGTCGATATTCTGATGTCCCTGCTGAGCAGGTAATGATAAAATCGGCGAAGGTTGTCTCGGATTAAGTCGGTTTATACAAGTAATTTCCGATAGTAAAGATTGCAAATAATGAACGCATCGACAAAAAAGCTGAAGGATTCAGAACTGCTCGTCCGTTACATGGCGGGGGACGAAGATGCATTCGCCGAACTCATCAGCCGTTATAAGAACCCACTGTACGCATTTTTGAAGCGTTTCCTGAACCGCCAGGAGCTTGTCGAGGACGTCTTCCAGGAGACGTTTCTGCAGCTTTATATGAGCAAAGAGAGCTTTGACACGAGCCGGCCGTTGCGTCCGTGGCTCTTTACAATAGCAGCGAACAAGGCCAAGGACGCCCTGCGTAAGATGCAAAGGGACTCTTCAATGGAATTAGGTGTTGTCGCCGATGCCGGGGATGTTTCGATTGACGATGTGGTAAATCTTCTTGCGTCTTATAAAACAACGCCTGATGACGAGGTCTCCCAGAATGAAACTGCTCAAAGTGTAAGGCAGATTATCGCGGATATGCCGGAAAAACTACGCGGAATATTAATTTTGGCATATTTCGAACAATTTTCTTACAAACAAATGGCCGAGATACTCAGTATACCTATAGGAACGGTCAAAAGCCGCCTCCACACCGCTGTGGTTTACTTCACAAAGAAGTATAAAGCCGCGAACCGGAGCAATGATTGATAATGAATAGTCTCAGTAATGAAGAAAAAGAGGTCATCCTTGATTTTTATTTTCGCTGCGGAGACGATGAGCGAATAAACAGAGGTCGGGACCTGATAGCCGCCAATCCCGGAGCTGCTCAATTGTACGCAGGCCTTGAAGACAGTCTCAGGTGGTTGGACAGTGTCAAGTACGAACCCTGCCCCGACAACCTGGTCGAGATTACCGTTGCCAAACTTAAATTAGCTGCCTCATCGGAGCAGGCTCGCCTGGAAAGTCTCCTTGCCGCCGAACAGAGAAAAACACCACACATCGAAAGTCAAACTTCCACGACCAGCCGAAGCTTCTGGCAAAATTTTGCACAGGTTGCAGCAATAGCAGCGGTTGTGCTGATCGTAGCGGGAGTATCGCTGCCTTCGCTTTCCAGGATGCGGGCCAGGGCGGTTTGCCAGGCAAATCTGATGCGTATAGGTCAGGCGGTTGCCAGATATGCAAATGACAACAACGGCGCGCTTCCCGCGGTACCTATCAAAGCCGGTTCATCCTGGTGGAAAGTCGGATACCAGGGCGAAGAAAACCAGTCGAATACACGACATATGTGGCTTTTGGTAAAAAAGGGGTATCTTGACGGCAAAGACTGCATCTGCCCGGGCATGAAAAATGCCGCCCGAGCCACATATGGACAGGCTGAACTGGCAAAATATCACGATTTTCCTTCGAGATGGCACATAAGCTACAGTTTTAAGTTTACCACTGACAACTGCGGTAAATATCAAAAAGGCCGGGAAACTGTTTTGTTGGCCGACCTGAACCCCGTGTTTGAGAGGATATTCAAGGGGGAAAAGGGGATGTGCATACCTGACGAGCGCACAAAGGTTTTGCTGAGCAAGCAGCTTTTGAATATCATGAGTGCAAATCATGCGGGACGTGGACAAAACATCCTGTTCGGAGACGGAAGCAGCTCGTTTATGAAAACGAGGGTCGTCTTTGGCGACGACATCTACACAGTCAGAGACGCTGAGTACTATTCGGGTTGCGAAGTGCCCAGTTGCGAGGAAGATATTTTCCTTGCCCCTTAACCGGTTTCGATGTTGTCCAGACAGAGCTTTGCATTTCTTTTGAACCTTTCGAGTCCCAGGCGTTTGATACTTGAATCCGCAAAAAATCCGTCAAATCGCGCCTTGTCCCAGGTAAGGACCGAATCAGGCTGTATCTCTTTGTATCCGGTGAAGAAACGAAGCTGTGTATTTTCGCAGGGGGGGGCATTGAGGTTGTAGGGGCACACAAGGATACACTCGTCACAGCCGAAAAGACGGTCGCCGATTTTGCGGGCAGGTTCATCGGGGATTTGGCCCTTGTGTTCAATGGTCAGATAACTGATGCATTTGTTGGCGTCGAAATTTCCCGCACAATCCAAAGCACCGGTCGGACAGGCCCGGATACACTTATTGCACTCTGCACACCGGGTTGTCATCGGCGTGTCGTAATCGAGTTTGATGTCGGTAATAATTTCGCCCAAAAATATCTGCAGGCCCAGATGCGGATTTATCAGCATGCGATTGGTGCCGATAAAGCCCAATCCGGCTCGCTGAGCCAACGCCCGTTCCGCCAAAGGCGCCGAATCGACGCATATCTTGAATGAGCATTTGTCAGCTTCGGCTGAATCGCTAATAAATCGGGCGAGTGTTCGCAGACGCTTCTTGATAAAGGGGTGATAGTCCTCCCACAGCGCATAGTTGGCGATTCTGCCGCAACTGGCTCTGGCTCGGCCGGACAAATTCTCCCTCGGCCCGGGTTTGTAATTCAGGCCTACACAAATCACGGATTTTGCGCCGGCAAGCAGCCCGGCAGGATTAATCCGGCTGGCAAAATTTCTGTGCATAAAACTCATGCCTGCGGCCCGGCCTGTGCCCAGCCAGTTCCTGAGTTCCTCGGTTTGAACGGAGTCTATTGGTTCGGCGCTTGTTATACCAACAACGTCGAAACCAAGCTCAATCGCTTTTTGCTTTGTGGCCTCTGTAAGGTTCATCGAAGAGATTATCAGAACTCAAAATCACAAAATGTCTTTCTGAGGGCACGGATGTCATTCTGAGGCGCAATTAGCCTGTCCTGAGCTTGTCTAAGGAAAGAATCTCACGTCTTCGTGTACCAAGGTTTTTCGCTTCATTGCATTCCGCTCAGAATGATTTTTTCAAACCGGCTTTTTATCGCTGACCACATCGACGCACCGCCGGCATAGGTCTGGATAAGTGCCGACCGCGCCGACGCTCGGCCGGTAGTTCCAGCAGCGCTGACACTTGGCGTGGCTGCTTTTATCCGCTGCGACCTTTAAGCAGTCGCCGCTTTGCAGCTTTACCTCGCTTACGATACAGAGCGCTGCAAAAGTCTCTACCCCTAAATCACTGACGAGCGAAATCAATTCTTCGTTGTCGGTGGTGATGCTTACAGCGGATTCCTGGTTACTGGCGATTTTCTGGGCTTGTCTTAAGCCTTCTAACTCACGAAGGACCTCGTCTCGAAGGCCCATTACCTTATCCCATTTTGCTTCTTCGCTTTGCCAATCTATTGATTCGTCAACTTTCGGCATTGTAGCTAAATGCACGCTTTGGACGTCTTCGGATTTATGCTTCATTGCCGACCATGCCTCTTCTGCCGTGTGAGCCAACACGGGAGCCAACATCTGTACCAGGGCGTCTAATATCCGGTGCATTGCCGTCTGGGCGCTGCGTCTGGATTTACTGTCGGCGGCATCGCAGTAGAGCCGGTCCTTCAAAACATCCATATATATGCTGCTCATCTCGACCGTGCAGAAATTGTAAATAAGCGAAAAGACCCTGTGGAAGGCAAAGCTCTCGTAAGCGTCACCGACCCTGACAATCAGTTTTTGCAACTGCTGCATCGCCCACCTATCAATCTCGAACATATCCTCATAAGAAACCTTCATCGACACCGGGACAAAATCATCAGTATTGCCCAAAAGATACCGCAGGGTATTTCTTATCTTCCTGTACGCATCCTGGAGCCTGCCGATAAGCTCATCGCTGCACCGCATATCCTCCTGATAGTTCACACTGGCCACCCACAGCCGCAGGATATCCGCTCCGTATTTATGTATCTCATCCAGCGCGTTTACATAATTGCCCGCCGACTTCGATTGCTTCATACCCTTTTCATCGACCGTAAAGCCGTGCGTAAGCACCGTCTTAAAGGGCGCCTTGCCTGCCGACCCAAGAGCCGGCAAGAGCGACAGTTGAAACCAGCCGCGGTGCTGGTCCGAGCCTTCAAGATACAAATCGACCGGTATCGGCCAGCCGGCCCCGGCGGCAACACTGTGCCAGCTACAGCCCGACTCGAACCATACATCGAAAATATTTTCCTCCTTGTGCAAATCATCCCAACTGAAGCCTTGCGGCAAATCGAAATCGGCCCCAAGAATTTCCTTTGGAGAAGCTGTGAACCAGCTATCCGAACCTTTATTCCCGATATGTTCGGCTACCGCCAACACCACCTTTTTGCCGACAGCCGGGTCAACCGTCAGGAGCGAATAACCTTTGCCGTTTACAAAGGAAGGTATGGCTAAACCCCAGCTTCTCTGTCTGCTGATGCACCAGTCGGGCCGGGATTCCAGCATACCCTCGATTCGCTTCTTGCCCCAGCCGGGCACCCATTGCACGCCGTTGACCGCCTCAAGGGCCATTTGCCGGAGGCTCTTGCCGGTTCGCCGAATAGGGGTATCAACGCTGATGAACCACTGCTCGGTTGCCCGAAAAATCACCGGCATCTTGCTCCGCCAGCAGTGAGGATAGCTGTGCAGCATCTTTTCATCGTGTACAAGGTAACCATCGGCCCGCAACCGGCTGTTGACGTCTTTATCCACATCCAGAACATTTTTACCCCTCAGCCATTCGGGCACCGTATCATCGTAACAGCCGTCATCCTTTACCGGAGAATAAACCGCCAGCCCGTTCTGTCTGCCTGCTACGTAGTCCTCTACACCATGACCCGGAGCGATATGCACGATGCCGGTGCCGTCTTCGGTCGTAACAAACTCGGCGCTTATCACCATATAAGCTTCCTTGTCGGTCGGATTGGACTCGATAAACGGATGAACATATCGTAAACCCTCAAGCTGACTGCCTCTTATCCGTTCGCTCACGGTATAGCCGGCTTTTTCGAGACCGGCGGCTGCGAGCACGGCTTCAAGTCTGTCTGCCACGATGATTGATGTAAACTTTCGGCCATCTTTTTCATAACCGACACTGACGTATTCGAGCCGCGGATGCACCGCAACCGCCAGGTTCGCCGCCAATGTCCACGGTGTCGTGGTCCATATCATAAAGCACGGCTTTGTGTCCGATGACTTATCAACCAGGCCTAATTCGACAAGTTTATCAACCGACTCGGCAGCAACAGGAAAGTTCACAAAAATGCTCGGGCTGCTTATGTCCTGATACTCTAATTCGGCATCGGCTAAGGCCGTCTGGCAGCCCACCGACCAGTGAATCGGTTTTAACTGCTTATAAACAAGGCCGTTACCGACAAGCTCCGCGAAAATCTCCAGGATGCCTTTCTCATATTGAGGTTTGAGCGTCAGATACGGATTTTCAAAATCCCCGAAAATCCCCAACGACTGAAACTGTTTCGACTGAAGTTTAACATACTTGCTCGCATATTTTTTGCACTGGGTGCGAATCTGCAGCTTGTCCATTTCCTTGGCCCTGTCGCCAAGTTCGGCCATTACCTTCACTTCAATAGGCAGGCCGTGGCAGTCCCAGCCGGGGACATATGGCGCGCAAAAGCCCGCCATAGTTTTGTATTTGACTACAATATCCTTAAGCACCTTATTTATAACATGGCCCATGTGAATATCACCGTTGGCGTAGGGCGGCCCATCGTGCAGTATGTACGAAAGCGCACCTTTTCGATTGTCTAAAATCCTGCTGTAAATATCCATCTGCGCCCAGCTCTTGCGCTGGGCAGGCTCTCGCTGGACGAGGTTCGCTTTCATCGAAAAGCCCGTCTTCGGCAGATTAAGTGTATCCCGATAACCTTTTTTCTTGTCATCCGACATCGCTGTAAACCTCATAAACCATAATTAAGAATCACATATACTACGCGCGCTGACCATTTGTGTCAACTTTCAGCATGGGCAGCAAACCCGTCCCTTCCACCAAATCGTGAAAATTGCAGCCCATACAGCCTTCTTTCAAACAAATAACCAATAAAAAAGCCTTCCGGGGCTTGTCGCTCCGGAAGGCCTGTAAAATACAATTTTGCTTTCTCAGAGCGGTTTCAGTCTCTCCGTAATAATAACGATGCCCAGAACTATTCGTGTGTGCATATAATTTATGCACAGGGCCGAATCTCTCGACTCGATTTGAATGTCTCTTCTCATACTATTCATATAAAAAACTCCTTGGAAAGCAACAAAACAGTAACTATTATTAACGGTTTTCGGCAAATGTCAAGGCCTTGTTTAAAAAATCCTGATAACTTAGGAAATTTCTGCGCAGGGATCCGCCGGCTACACATGTAAACATCTCTTGGCAGGTTAAAGCCAGGCTTCCTGAAAGGCCGCCTTTGCCGTTCCAGAGTCGGGAGCAACATCACTAAGCAGTTGTTTGGCGGTTTCGAGCGATGCCCGGTCAAATGTAATTCTTTCGTTTACTTTATCGCTTTGGGTCTCCGGAGGTTCGTAAGACAGCACGATATTGCCGCCACATTCAAAGGCGGCCATCGCACCGGCTTTACCACTGCCGGCACGTTTAGCGGCGTCTCTTAATATGATGAACATACGGAAACGCCCGTCAATCATAGTAGCGATGACATTCTCGGTGTGGCGTTTTTTGTTGAAGCTGTGCCACTTTTCGATTGCCCTGTCGGCGGTATCCTCAACCTGGGCCCTCGAATTTCCCTCCACAAGCCCTACACTGATATAATAATACGGCGTAGAGGCCCGAATACGGCCGTCATCACGAAGAATATCGGTATCTGTAATCTTTATATCTTCGATAGGAAACTTTTCCGTTGTCGCCTGCATGTGCTCGTGCCATGGTATGGAAGCTCCCGCTAATCCGTTGAATATCGCCCGAAAGAAACCATCCGTTTGCAGGACAAAGTCATCGAGCGCCGCAAGCACGCCCCTGCGGTATTTTTGGGGTCGGTGCAGAGAATTCATTATCGTAAAATGGTTGTTTGTTATGTAGGCGAAATTGGCTCCGGCAAAATACTCTTCACCCGCCAGCTTGAGGGGAAACAGCACTTCAGCCGGATTCTGCAAGGCTATATTCTCCTTGCAGAGATAGCAGGCCTTTCCATTCTTGTCTTTATTGATAAGTTTGTCCGTATCAACGTGTTTCGCCACCACCCCGCGTTGAATCAGCAATTCATGGTTTTTCCTCAGCTCTCGATTGGGATTCCACAAAAAACGAAATTCAACACCGCAGCTTTCGTCAAAGAAACGTTTCTCCTCCTGGCCTTTGCCGTTCAGCGGGTCGGAAAGAACAAATCCGCAGTCAACCTGCTGACGGTACAGAGCCGACAACTGTTTTGTTAAATTATGCTCAGCTTCGGAGTTGCTCAAATCTATATTCCTTTTGTTACTTGCGTCATATATACGAATACATTTAATCTCAAGCAAGGTAAGTGCCGAATCACGACTGAAATTCAACTTTTGTATGTGTCGTAATCTGGCCGGCTCGATATACGAATAACCCGGTCCGACAGTTTAAGACCGTGAGGGCCGGCCGGTCGGCAGAGTATTTACATAATACAAGGAAATCTTTCAATGAAAAACCACAAAAAACGAAAAAATGGGTGCATCTGTCGTTTGTAGGTAAAAAAATCCACAACCTTATAAGCCCTGAAAGGGCGACATAATATAGCCAGCCCTGAAAGGGCGCCATAATATAGCCCAGGGCGCAAGCCCTGGGGATAGGGCAGAACATTTCATTTTAAGCCCTGATAGGGCGCCATAAGCCTTATTATGAATTTTGCCGTCTTGTAAAAATCCCCCTACAAACTACAGATGCACCCTGAAAAAATGTGCCTGAATCTTTTTACTTGACAGGTCTAAGGGTGCCGCAATATTATATTGAAGACTACAGTCTGCGGCAGGGCCGGGTCTTGCTGATAAAAGTGAAAGGAGTCGAAGCAATATTATGATAGTTGACTGTCATACACACATAAGTTCACCCTCAAGCGAAATAGATGTCGCCGAACACTTAGAGGCTTGTGAAAAAGTGGACGCCTGTATTGTGCTCGCACGAGGCCCCGGCGACAGTGCCGAGGTTAATAAAGAGGTAAGCAAATACGTTAAAGGTCGCCGCAAGCTGGTGGGCTTTGCTATAATCAATCCGACTCGGGACAAGGTCGGCACACGCCCTATTAAAGCCAACACCAGCGAGCTGGGTCTGGCCGGCGTAGTGGTGTATTGCCCGGACCGCAAGTTCCACCCCGCTCACTCGCGGGCAATGCGGCTTTACGAGGCTTGCGAGGAACTGGCTCTGCCCGTTTTCTTTCACAACGGCGCCGCCTTCGGGCCGGATTCGATACTCCAGTATGCTCAGCCCTACCTGCTCGACGAGGTCGCGCAGAAATTCGGCTCGCTGAAAATCATCATCGGCAGCATGGGCGTCCCCTTTGTATCTCAGACCATTTCCATGTTGGCCAAGCATGAAAACGTTTATGCAGACCTTACAATTTCACCAAAAAAGGTCTGGCAGATTTACAACATTGTCCTCAGTGCCCACGAAGCGGGTGTGATGGATAAGCTCCTGTTCGGCAGCGGCTACCCCTTCGCCAGGGCGGACAACTGTATAGAGACACTCTTGGGCTTTAACAAGCTCCTGGCCGATACCAGTCTGCCCACGGTTCCCAGAGAAAAAATCCGCGCCATAATCGAGCGTGATACCCTTGCTCTTCTGGGTGTAAGAAAAGGTTAGTGCTCCACCAATTTACAGGGAGGTAATTTTTGATGGAAATGTTGGAAGAACAAAGGGAAAACTGGGGTACCCGTGGAGGCTTTGTCCTCGCTGCTATAGGTTCGGCTGTAGGATTAGGCAATTTGTGGAGGTTCCCCTATGAACTTTATGACCACGGCGGCGGGGCGTTTCTTATCCCATACATAATCGCGGTATTCGTGGTCGGTCTGCCGATGCTCATTATGGAATTTGGCCTGGGCCATTTAACGCAGCGGGCCGCTCCCGATGCCTTCGCCCACGGGCACAAAAGATTCGAATTTGTGGGATGGTGGAGCACTATCTTAGGTTTTGTCATAATCAGCTTCTATGCAGTTGTGCTGGCTTACTGCTTCAGCTTTTTATGGTTCAGTTTCAAAGGCATTTTGGCCGGAGGCGAGCTGCCCTGGGCGGCCGAGGGAATCGAAGGCGTTAAAAAAGCGGAAGACTTTTTCCTCAAAACATATCTCGGCCACACAACCGGTTCCGCACTCGGAGCGATTCGCTGGAATATCTTTTGGCCGCTGGTCGTCACCTGGGTGGTGATGTATCTTTGTATATGCAAAGGTGTTAAGCTGGTTGGCAAGATTGTCTGGCTTACCGTTCCTTTGCCGTGGCTGATGCTGTTGGTGCTGACCGTACGCGGACTGACACTGCCCGGAAGTATCCAGGGGCTGGCTTATTATCTTAATCCCTCGTGGCCGGAACTGGCAAAAGCGACTACCTGGCGTTTTGCATTCGGTCAGGCCTTCTTTTCTTTGAGTCTGGCTTTTGGGGGGGTAATGATTACTTACGCAAGTTTTTTGCACAGAAGAAGCGACCTTAACAACAACGCTGCGATTATATGTCTGGCGGACTTCGGAACGAGTTTTATTGCGGGTCTGGCGATTTTTTCGACTTTGGGGGGCATGGCCTTCGTTACTGCACAGGCCGGCACGGAGGTGGCAATTAACCAGGTTGTCAGAGGCGGCGCGGGACTGGCGTTTATCGTGTTTCCATACGCCCTTGCACAGTTGCCGTATTCTGCATGGTGGAGTTTTGTTTTCTTCTTTACTCTTGTTACCTTAGGTATTGACTCGGGCTTTTCCATTACTGAATCCGTACTCGCGGCGGTGGTTGATAAAACCGGCTGGAGACGAGGTCTTGTACTGCCCGTAATGACTGTGATAGGTATCGCCGTTGGTGTTATCTATACAACCGAAGGCGGCCTGAACTGGCTGGAGGTGGTTGGAGATTTTATTGATGGAACATGGGGTATCGCTTTCCTTGGGCTTACCGAGTGTGTTGTACTCGGCTGGCTCTGGCGAATAGACACACTCAGAACACATGCCAACGACAGGAGCGACTGGAACCTGGGCAGGTGGTGGAATTACGCTATTAGAATCGTTGTCCCCATTGTTTTGGGGACTATTTTCTTCTGGAGCCTTTTTGAAGACCTCACCCAGGCAGGCGGTTTCATTTTTGACGAACAGGGAAACTGGATACTGAAAAATTGTGTGGGCTTAACAGTGGTAGCCGCAGCTCCGGTCCTTGCAGTAGCCGTGAGCTTGATTAAAAGCCCTGTAAGAGCCGAGCAATATGATAATGTTCCCGGGGTAAAGAACCCGAATCTTTGCGCAGGAAGAATGGGCGGATTCGTGGCATTTTGTCTGGCGATAGCATCGGCGGCAATGCTGGCTGTAGTTGTGCTCAGGGGTAACATCTCAGGTAAAATCCAAAATTACTTCCTGTTTCAGTCCCTGACGGTCGCCATTGTCGCAATCCTTATAAGCAATTACATCGTGGACAAGCACGTCGGCGATTATTCTTTTCCTTCGTGGCTGGCTGGTTGGGCTGGAATTATTGCCACACTCGATATAAGCGCGTTCTTGGCTGTTACACTTACCAACTTAACTAAAAAGGCCCCGACCGCAACGGCGACACACGCCCCGGCCGAGCATCTTACCGGCGTGTCGGACGTAATATTAGGGGTGATGCTCCTGATGATAATAGGCGGATTGGGCTGGTGTTTTTACCGTGCGATGGCCGCTGCGGGCAAAGATGAATCCGACTTACCTGAGCCGAGTTCGGGTCCTGTCGATTAAAGTAAAAGGCCGCGATTCATCGCTCCCTGCCGGCTTTGCCGGACACTTTTACTTGAATCCTGAAACCTCTCCGCTTGTGTACTTACGGCAGGCATCTTGAAGGTCGATGTCGTTAATATTAGCAAGCGTACAAAGCCACGCCAATACATCCGCGAATTCTTCGGCTTTGTTTTTGTCGTTCGCCCCCAATGCCGTTGCAAGTTCACCCACCTCTTCGATGAACCACATAAATGTAGCGGCTGTGCCGCGCTGGCGATCGCGGCTTCCATATTTACACCGGATCAATTCTTGGAATTCTCTGATTTGCATCTTTTGAGTCGTCCTTATTGATTAAGTCTCTATGAAACTGGAGAGAGTGGATTTTTCGTAGATTGCCCTGGCGTACTCGCTTGCGTTTCGACAAACAGCTTCCATCTTAACGCTGAACGGTGCGTCCTTCGTCAGTACTGAAAGCCGCGGATGGTCCCTCAATGAGCCGTCAACCGCTTCTACTATTTCAAGCAGGGTAATATCATCGGGATTTCTTGCAAGGAAAAAACCGCCGTGAAGGCCCCTTTTGCTTTTTAATATACCGGCCCTTACCAGTTGCTGTAGGATTTTTGGAAGATAGTCGGGTGTGATGTTGTATTCTTTCGAGATTCTCGAAGTTAATACAGGACCATTTTTACGATTCTCAGCGATGTATCCCACGGCGATTAAAGCGTATTCAGCCGACCTGCTAATCTTCATTATCTTATACCTCCTTCAAAAGGTTCCCGCCACCTATTTATAAGCCGGTTGACAATAAAATACAAAGAAAACCACGACAAATCAGGTGGCAGTCATTACAACCGGATTATCAATAAATATTTTACGTTTGCAAGGAAAATTTGGAACAATGCCGGTGTAAGCTATATGAATTATCCGATTTAGCTGCAACTGGTTTTCAACCACAAACCGGGTTTTTACTGTACAGAAGCACACCGGCCCATCATAACAACAGAAGCGCACCGGCCCATCATAACAACAGAAGCGCACCGGCCTATCATAATAACAGAAGCGCGGCGGCGCAAGCCGCCCGAAGCATAATATAATTGCTTTACCCTTTAATTCGGCCGCTTGCGCGGCTCGGCTTCTGCGGGAACCATCAAACTCTACAACAGAAGCACTGCGGCGCAAGCCGCCCGACATATATCTGCAAAAAATTTACCCCCGGCACCCGCCTACCCTCCGTAGTACTTTAAAAAGGATAGGTGTCCGGGGTTTTATTATCAAAAAAACAAACAAAACATCTACATAAAAAGGGCAGACGCACCCGATATTGGATCCCGTACGTAAAAGTTCTTGACCCTGACGCCGGCGAAACTTATAGTGGATAAGCTTTTAAAAACGGTAAAGTTTTGTAAAGTCTCAGGAGTTTGCAATGAATAAAGACACCTGGATTAGAAAAATTACATTAGCGACAACACTCTCGCTGGCCTCGACATTTACATTCCTGGCGGGCGGTTGTGAGCAAGTCATTATATATCCCGAGCAAGTCAGAGAGCAAAAAACAGCCAAGCCTCTTTTTGATTATCGCCAAATTGAACTTGATAACGGCCTGCAGGTCATAACCCTGGAGGATTTCTCGTGCCCTATAGTTGCGGTGCAGGTCTGGTATCATGTTGGCTCGAAAAATGAGAATCCAGAAAGACAGGGTTTTGCTCACATGTTCGAGCACATGATGTTCAAAGGCACCGACCGGGTCGGGCCGGGTGAACATTTTGATTTCATCCAGCGCGTCGGGGGCACGAACAACGCATACACCAGCTTTGATAAAACGGTATATCTCCAGACGCTGCCGGCAAATCAACTTGCTCTTGCCCTGTGGCTCGAGGCCGAGCGGATGAGCTTTTTGAAGATTGACCAGGATGCATTCGACACCGAAAGGAGTGTGGTCGAGGAAGAGCTGCGGATGGGTGAAAACAGGCCTTATGGTACACTGTCAAAGAAGACATTCGCGAAGTTGTTTAAGGTGCATCCATACCGCTGGATGCCGATTGGCAGGCTTGAGCATTTGCGAGCGTCCAGTGTTGGGGAACTGAGGGATTTCTGGACGAGGTTTTATGTGCCGAATAACGCGACGCTGATTATCGTCGGGGCGGTCAAACACGCCGAGGCTCAGGCCCTTGCGAAGCGCTATTTCGGCTGGATACCGACATGGGACCAGCCCAAGCGCGTTAGGGTCCGCGAGCCTGAAAGAACCGCCGCCGAGGAATTGATAATCGATGATGAGAATGCACCTGCCGGTATGGTTGAGGTTATATTCAGGACGGTCCCGGCCGGGCACAAAGATGAAGTCGTGCTCGATTTGCTCGGCGAAATTTTAGGCGGAGGTAACAGCAGCAGGCTGTATCGCGAACTTGTGGCCGAAAAACAACTCGCCGTCAGTGCCTCGGCGTCAACTTACAACCTTGAGCACGATGGGATTTTTTTCGCCGACGCCGTCCAGACGCCGAATGCCGAGCTTTCGGTCATACGCGAACTGATTTATAAAAATATTGAGAAGATAAGGTCCGAAGGTGTTACCCAACAGGAGTTGACAAAGGCCCGCAACCAGATGCTCAAACGTGTAGTAACAACGAACTTAACCGTCGGCAGCAAGGCCGGGATGTTAGGCTCTGCTGCGGTAGTATTAGGTGATACCTCGCGTGTAAACACGATGTTGGATGAAATCAGCGCGGTAAAAAGAAGAGATTTGCAAAGGGTTGCGAACAGATACCTTGCAGATTCTCACGCCCTGACCGTGATAGTAAAAAGGAACACAAAAGGTGCGATGGCCGGTGCAAAGGATGATGAAACCGCCCCGATTACAGCCGAGCCTGAAGGAAAAGCACCTCCTCCGGGGCGCAAGGGCGTTGTGCGTCCCGAATACTTCCCGGCCCAAGCGCCTTTTGCCGAGTTGACAGACTTCAAAACGAAGCTTGAGCATACCTCAGACAGTCTTGAAAACGGCTTAAAGGTGATGGTCGTACCGAATCATGAGGTGCCTTTTGTCAGCGTTACGCTGGGACTTTTAAACGGCACCTGGACAGAGAACAAACCGGGCACCGCCTCTATGGCGATGCAGATGCTCACCAGGGGTACCGCCGAACACAACGAGGCCGAACTTGCCGCCGAACTCGAGCGATATGCGATATCACTGGAAGGCTCGGCCCAACTGGACACGAGCCAACTTAGTGCAAACTGTCTTGCCGAACATATCGGCCGCGCTATGGAACTGTTAGCCGAAGTCGTGGTTGCGCCGACATTCGACGAAAACGAATTCGAGAAACTGCGCAAACAGGTACTTACATCTCTTGCAGTTGAGTCGGCTACACCAAGATACCTGGCCGACAAGGAATTACGTAAGAGGCTTTACGGCGCACATCCATACGCCAGAACGGTCGAGGGCGAACCCGAAGATGTCGAAGCTTTGAGTGTACAAGACCTCAAACAGTGGTGGAGTCGGTACGTAAGACCCGAAAAGGCCGTCCTGATTTTTGCAGGTGATATCGACTATGAAAAAGCGGTGTCGCTCGCCGGGATGACTTTGGGCGGCTGGAAGAAACAAACCGCCCAGCCGGCGATTCAAGTGGCGGATATCCCCGCGGCAAAAGATACGCACATATACCTTGTGGATCAGCCGGGCAGTATGCAAAGTGAAATTCGAATCGGACAATTGGGCATTACCCGGCACGACCAGCCGGAATATTTTATCAGCAGGGTAGTAGGATACTACTTCGGAGGCTCTTTCAACAGCAGGCTTAACGAAACTATTCGCGTAAAAAAGGGCCTGACTTATGGTGCTTACGGCGGCTATACAGCTCACGCATTAAGCGGCGATTTTACTGTAAACACCTTTACCAAGACCGATTCGGCGGCTGAAACCGTAAGAGCAGCCCTCGATGAAATACGACGTTTGCAGGCCCAAAAACCCACCGAAAAGGAACTTAAGACCAGCAGAAGCTATTTTGCCGGAAGTTTTGTCAGAACACGTGAAACACCTCAGCAGGTTGCAAAGGATTTATGGCTGATTCAATCGCAGAAGCTGGGGGCCGATTATCTTGAAAGGCTGCTCGACAAAATCGCACAAACCAACGAAGATGACTGCGATAAACTGGTCGATGAGACACTGAATCCCGATAAAATGATTATCGTTGTTGTAGGTGATGCCGACAAAATCAAAGAGGAACTTGAAAAAATCGCCCCCGTAACGGTTGTGCGCACCGAAAAAGACTGAACCTTATATATTCAGTAAATGTGTCGGTTTTTCTTGACCTTGCGCCGATGACCTTTGTTGTCTCGTTGCTTTTTTAGTCGGGTGGTGGTAATTTATTCGATGTAAGGATAATACGAAGGAATCAAGGCGGCGTTATAAAGGATGTGATATGTGTAAAGCAGGACATTCATTTGCGGTGAAGTTGATAGCAGTGGGGGCTGTATTGCTGCCCCTCTTGACACAGGCCGGTTGTGTCGAGCGGAGGCTGACTATCAATACCGCCCCGGCCGGCGCGATTGTGTGGCTCAATGACGAAGAGATAGGCCAAAGCCCCGTTACAGTCGAGTTTAACTGGTACGGCGATTATAAGGTGCGAATCAGTAAAGAAGGCTTCGAAACGCTCAATACACACCGAAGACTCAAGGCGCCGCTGCATGACTGTTTTCCGATAGACTTTTTCGCCGAGGTCATCTGGCCGGGGCGTATTGTGGATGAGTACGAGTGGAGCTTCCGGCTGACAGAGTACCAGACGCCGCAGCGGGCCGAACTTATTGAAGAAGCGCACAAGATGAAGGAGATGGCCGCAGCGGAGTTTGAAGAAGGCCTTCGCCAGCAGGCCCAGGAACAGAAATCGACAGACACCGGCCCGACACAATAGAGGGCTGGTTTTGAGGGGTCCTGATGCAGATAGCGATGATACAAGACAAAATTGTCCCCTTGAGCGAACTTGACCCTGTTTACCTGGACAGAGGCACATATTTCGGCGACGGTGTTTACGAGGTTGTGCGGAGTTATGACGGCAGGATATTCGCGCTCCAGGAGCACCTTACAAGATTGGTCAGGAGCCTCAACGAGATAAGTATAACGGGAGTGGATATCGACCAAATCCGCAGGAGGGTCGAACAGGCATACCGGACCGCCGGGATTGCAAATGCAAAGATTTACTTTCATGTTACCAGAGGTTCACACCTCAGAAGCCACGCGGGCGACAGGGATTTGAAGCCGAACTTCTTCCTGACGGTTACCGAATTACCCGACAGCAGCGAGCAGAAAGAGACGGGCATTTCGGTCTGCACCTATCCCGACTGGCGCTGGAAAAGATGCGACATTAAAACGCTCAATTTATTGCCGAACGTGCTTGCAAGGATGGAAGCCGAGCATCGTGGCTGCGCAGAGGCGATACTTGTAAACGAGGACGGTTTTATTACGGAGGCGGCCGGCTCGGCCTTTTTTGCGATATTCGCCGGCGGCAGACTGGTAACAAGACCCCTTGGTTCGGAAATCCTCGCTTCAATAACCCGGCGTTTCGTAATGGGCCTTACTTCACAAGTGGGGCTGGATGTTTTGGAGCAGGCGATAACGCCGGCCGAAGCACAAAAGGCCGATGAGCTTTTTATAGCTGTAACAACATTGGATATTGTGCCGGTTGTACGGTTTGATGGTGCCGGAATCGGAACGGGCAGGCCGGGCAGATACACAAAATTATTGATAGACGCATTCAAAGAATTCGTTGCTCAAAGTTGAATCAGAACAGGGCTTTGGCAAATATACCGATTATATCCCAACACATGCTTGCAAAAAGACTCACCATGCCTTAAATATATGCCGATGCAAATATGTCCAAAACCGTACGGCAAAGGTTTTGGGAAACCGCCTCAAATTATCGGTCCGAGGGAAGACTGAAGTGAAAGAACCCGATAAAGCGTTTGTTTTGTGGCTGACGGGCCTGTCAGGTTCCGGAAAGACCACCCTGGCCGACAGGATATATGAATTTATAAGTAAAAAAGGCCTCAGTGTCGAAAAACTCGACGGGGACATCCTGCGAGGCTTCTTTCCTGCGACGGGTTTTACAAGGCAGCAGAGAGATGAACATATCAAAAGAGTGGGATTTATGGCCTCGATGCTCGAAAAACACGGTGTAATTGTGGTGGCTTCCTTTATTTCGCCCTACAGAAACGCCCGGCGATTCGTCAGAGACGTATGCAAAAACTTCATTGAGGTGTATGTACACGCGCCGTTGGATGTTTGTGAGAAGCGGGATGTCAAGGGATTGTACACCAGGGCCAGGGCCGGGCAAATCAAAAACTTCACCGGCCTGGACGACCCATACGAGGAGCCGGAAAAACCCGATATAATCGTCAATACAGACGAACAGAGTGTGGATGAATCGGCTTCTGTGATTATCGATTTTATAGGAAAATATCTTTGAGGGAACTACAATGGACCACCTGGAACAGTTGGAAAGTATAAGCGTACACATCCTGCGGGAGGCATACGCCAATTTCAAGCAACTGTGTATGCTCTGGTCCATAGGCAAAGACAGCACGGTCCTGCTCTGGCTTGCAAGGAAGGCTTTCATCGGACATGTGCCGTTCCCTCTCGTTCATATCGACACCGGATACAAAATACCCGAAATGATAGAATATCGGGACAGGCTTACTCAAAAATGGCACCTGAATATGATTTACGGGATTAACACCGAGGCGTTGAACAACAAGCAGACATTTCCCGACGGCAATGCCGGTCGTATCGAGTGCTGTCGTATCCTCAAGACAGAAACCCTTGAGCATACCCTCAGCGGCAGATGGCCTCGCTACCGGTACAATCATTCGGAAAAAAAGTACCAGCTTGATTCGAATACAGAGCCGTTCACGGGCGTAATTGTCGGAGTCAGGGCCGACGAGGAAGGCACAAGGTCGAAGGAAAGATATTTCTCGCCACGTGACAGGCAAAACGACTGGGATATTGCCGAACAGCCGCCGGAGTTCTGGAATCAGTACAAGACCGACTTTGCTCCCGGAACTCACGTCCGCATTCATCCTCTGTTGGACTGGACGGAACTGAATATCTGGGAATACATCGAGCGAGAGAAGATTCCAACGGTTTCGCTTTATTATAATCAGGGCGAAGGGAAAAGATACCGTTCGCTTGGTTGCCGGCCGTGCACGAATCCCATCGAATCCGATGCGTCCACAGTCAAAGAGATAATCGAAGAACTCAAAAGCGGCAAACTTGCAAATATCGCCGAGCGGTCCGGCAGGGCTCAGGACGCCGAAGACGGAGGCGGTCTTGAAACCCTTCGCAGAGACGGTTATATGTAGAATACTCAAACTGACCGAATAAATCGGGAAATCAGGTTTGGAATGAAAGAAAGTGAGTACCCCTGATATAAAAATGGCGGACGAACAAACAACAGAACGGATGAACATTGTTATTGCCGGCCACGTTGACCACGGCAAAAGTACGATTATCGGCAGACTCCTGGCCGACACCGGTTCACTGCCGAAAGGAAAACTTGAGCATATCAGGCAGACGTGCCGGCGAAATTCGAAGCCCTTCGAATACGCTTTCCTGCTCGATGCCCTAAAAGACGAGCAGTCTCAGGGAATTACGATTGATTCGGCCCGCGTTTTTTTCAGTACCTCTGCACGCGATTACATTATTATTGATGCTCCCGGACATATAGACTTTCTGCGCAATATGGTTACGGGCGCCTCCCGCGCCGAAGCTGCACTTGTTGTGATAGATGCAGTCGAAGGAGTGCAGGAAAACTCTCGAAGACATGGATATATGCTTTCGATGTTAGGTATCAGACAAATTGTAGTGCTCGTCAGCAAGATGGACCTGGTCGAATACAGCAAAGACACATTTGACCGTATTATGGCTGAGTACACAAGGTTTCTTGCCGAGATAGGCATAACCTGCGACTTTGTCCCGGTAAGCGGAAAGGCGGGAGACAACATCGCCGTCGGCAGCGAGAGGCTCGGATGGTACACCGGCAGAACGGTTTTGCAGGCTCTTGATGCATTTGAAAAGGAACCTCAGCCTGTCGATAAACCGTTTAGAATGCCCGTTCAGGACGTATATAAATTCACCAGGGCCGGTGATAAACGCCGTATTGTCGCAGGCACTATTGAATCAGGCCGAATTGCCGCTGGAGACGAAGTCGTCTTTTATCCGTCCGGCAAAACCAGCACAATAAAGAGCATCGAGGGCTTCAACCAGCCCCCCCAAACCTCGGCGCAGGCAGGTCAGCCCTGTGCTTTTACCCTTGACAGGCAAATCTATGTTACACGAGGCGAAATAGCCGCAAGGCAAAAACAAACCAAACCCCGGGTAACCAGCCGTATCCGGGCAAGTCTCTTCTGGATGGGCGCTAAACCCATGATAAAAGACAAGACCTACCTGATTAAGGTTGGCACAGCAAAACAGCCCGTCGAGCTTGATGAGGTCAAAAGAGTTATTAACGCATCGGACTTAAGCTCTACAGAAGCAAAGAACTGTATCGAATACCATGATGTTGCCGAGTGTATTTTGTCGGTACACCGCGCTGTTGCCTTCGACTGCGCCGATGAGATAGCCGCCACCGGCCGGTTCGTAATAGTCGATGATTACGAGATTTGCGGCGGTGGAATTATCACAGAAGCCCTTACAGATACACAGTTGTGGATGCGCGATTATGTGATGACGAGGAACTACAAGTGGCAGACCAGTACCATATCGCGCGAGGACAGGGCCGAAAGGTACAACCAAAAACCCACTCTCGTCCTCGTTACGGGCCGAAAAGACGTGGGCAAAAAGACAATCGCCAAAGCCGTAGAAGCAAGGCTCTTCGCCGACGGCAAGATTGTGTACTTTATGGGAATCGGAAACATCCTGTACGGTGTCGATGCGGATATAAAGGTGGCAGGAACCGCAGAAAACAGAGACGAGCACTTAAGAAGACTTGCGGAGGTTGCAAACATAATGCTGGACGCCGGAACGATTCTCGTAGTAACCGCGATAGCCCTCACGCAAAGCGACCTCGACATCATAAGTGCCGCCGTCGATACCGACTCGATTGAGGTTGTGTGGGTCGGACCAAATCTTACAGATGTCAACTATGATTTACTTGTATCCGAGGGCTGGGACCTGAATGATACCGTCGAGGAGGTAAAAATGATGTTGCAGGATAAGGGCATTATTTTCAAGCCTTAAGGCCGTATCATGCCACCAACTTCCGGTAAAGGAAATATGCATGTCATCGGATAAAGACCTTGCAAAGATTGAGCACGCACTCGAACTGGCACGGACTGTGGTGGGCACCTTCACAAGCGGTCGCATCAGGGCCGAGCTTAAAACGGGAGGTGATCCGGTTACCGCCGCTGATATTGAGCTTGACCGGCTCCTGCGAGAGACACTTGTCGATGCCGATGACGGCTGGCTTTCCGAAGAAACCGCAGACGACCTGGGACGACTGAAAAAAAGACGTGTATGGATAGTTGACCCGTTAGACGGCACACGCGAGTTTATCGAGGGGATAGACCAATGGTGTATATCCGTCGCATTAGCGGTTGATGGGCACGTAACCGCTGCTGGTATCTGCAATCCCGCCGCGGACCGGCTTTTCCTCGGCTCACGCCGAACGGGCGTTACCTTCAACGGCAGACCTGTAACCACAAGCAATCATTCCGCTCTTGCCGGGGCAAGGATTTTAGCCAGCCGAACTGAAGTTGGTAGGGGGCTGTGGGAGCGTTTTGCCGATAGTGAGTTTACTGTTGTGCCTGTCGGCTCGGTAGCTTATAAACTTGCCCTCGTCGCCGCCGGTTTGGCCGATGCCACTTTTACCCTCGTTCCTAAGAACGAGTGGGATATTGCTGCCGGCACCTTTTTGGTTACCGCCGCCGGTGGCAAGGTGAGCGACACGCAGGGGGCTTGTCTTATCTTCAACCGCCGTCAAACACGTCTTAAAGGGCTCGTCGCCGCAGGACCTCGATTGTTCGGCCCACTCACGGAAATGCTCGGCATCGAACCACAACCATAAAGCTAAATCAGGGCGCAGACTCGCATCACAATGATTTGTACTGAAAATTCAGAGATTTTGAATCTGAAATGATGGGCGCAAGATTTGTTTCTGAACGGATAACATAACGACCAAAAAGCTTTCCTCCCTGGTTAACCGGCGGACCCCGCCCCGATTCAACCACCTCGAAAAATCTGAGCATGCTTTTTATCAAACTCATATCTTCTCCCCTCATTAATACAATGTTAGTATATCATAATCGCTAAGCTATGTCAAGGATATATGAAGCCAAAGTTAAGATTGTTGCAAAATCGCCTTAAAGTCTCATAATATCAAGGTCACGGTATCAACTACAGCTACGGAGACTCTGTTTTTTCCATTTTCTGAGAAAACATCGATAATATTTTTCGCCCCAAAATTTTATCCAATTGAATTGTTGCCTGTTCTTACGCAGCAGGTATAATCGGAACCAATGGCTAAGTACCCCATATATCTCGAACTCGCCGGTAAACGCGTCGTTGTCATTGGTGCAGGCCAAGTCGCCGCCCGAAAGGTAAGCTCCCTGCACGAAGCCGGTGCAAGGGTAATCGTCATCGCCAAAAAAGTGGATCCCGTCTTCGAGAAATCCTGCAAGTTGCCGAATGTAGAGGTTGTCATAAGTGCTTATTCAAAGGACTACCTCGCAGAGGCTGTTCTCGCTATAGCTGCGACAAACGACCTCGAACTGAATCGCAGAATCTACAAAGACTGCCAGGAGCTTGATGTGCTGTGTAACGTGGTTGACCAGCCGGACCTGTGCGATTTCTTCGTTCCCGCAGTCGTCAAGCGCGGCCCGTTGCAAATCGCTGTCGGAACCGATGGCAACTGCCCCGCCTATGCAGGACACTTAAGAAAAAAACTCCAGGACCAGTTCACCGATGACCACGGCCGATTTGTTATCGAGCTTGAATCTATAAGAAAACATATCATAGATCAGGTCGCCGACCCTGCCGAACGAAAAGCCGTCTTAGGTCGGTTAGCCGGCGACAAATCCTTTGATTATTTCCTCGACAACGGCGCTACAGACTGGCGGTCATACGCCCAAAAAATAATCACCCAAACTCAATAGAAGATACTGGCAAAGAAAGTGTCCTGAGCTTTGGCTTCAATTCCCCGGCACAATCGCGGCGGCGCGCCATAACAACAGAAGCGCGGCAACGCGCCATAATAACACAATCGCGGCGGCGCGAGCCGCCCGAAGGATAATTTTATTATTCCACCCTTTGATTCGGCCGCTTGCGCGGCTCGGCTTCTGTAGAAACTAAAACAATCAACAGCAGAAGCGCGGCGGCGCAAGCCGCCCGAAGGAAAAAATAATAACATTACCCTTTAATTCGACCGCCTGCGTGGCCCGGTTTCTGTGGAAACTAACGAAAACCTTTATCCAGATAATGCTCCATCATCCGGCCCTGCTCATGGATCACGTAGTGAATTTTTTCCCGAAGCTTCGCATCCGTAAATACATATGGTTTACTGCCTCCGACAGTCCAGACCTTCGGGATATGATATCCTGCCTTTCGGAGTTTTCGTTTGGACCATGCTTTCAGTTCATTCACAACCTTGCCGATGGCCTGGTCGGCCCGGACCAGTATATGTACATGACTGCCCCTGACGTGCGCAGCTATCAATTGCCATTGCCTGATGCGACAGTGTTGAATGATTGTTTCCAAATAAACTGCTGTTCCTTATTCAAAGAGACAGGTGGCGTTTTCAGCTTTGCTTGTTTCTGCCGATAGAGACGTGTATTGACTCCGATTAGTTTTGGTATGCCGTCATCCCGGACGATACTGTTTCGCAGGTCACCATGCAGCCAGCTTCCGTGTGTTGTAAATGTAATAAAATACGCCACCGGCTTATTATACAAAAACTATCCCCTAAAAATTACATATATCCAATTTTCCAGCAGAAGCGCGGCGGCGCAAGCCGCCCGAAAGACAATTCTGTTATTCCACCCTTTAATTCGGCCGCTTGCGCGGCTCGGCTTCTGTAGAAACTAAAACAATCAACAGCACAAGCGCGGCGGCGCAAGCCGCCCGAAAAACACTCAAAAAACTATACCCCCACAAACACGACCAATAGAACAAACATCAAGATTCTTTCATCGTACAAAATCGCCCGCTTTTTAACAACTAAAAAGACCGGGTAATTTTACCCGGTCCCAGTCAAGATAAATGTTATGCACCACTTATTGCCCTGCTCCTGCTTACGGGCCAAACGGATACCTCCTTACAGCGGACGTCTCTGTCGCCTTTCACGACCGGCGTCAGGATCGAAACCAATCGCTTTGAGCTTTTCCTCAAGCCGTTTTTTTTTCTCGGCAATCAGCTTTTCGATACTCGCAATCGTCTCCTTGGCCTTTTCCTTTTGAGCCAACTTGAGAACGTCTTGCAGTTGGCTGATAGCCTCTTCGTGTTCACGTCTTAGCTGCCTCGGCCCTTTCAGCTTGTCGATTTGCTCGGCGATAACCTCAAGTGATTTCTGTCGCTCGTCCCGCATCATCCTGAATTTTTCTCTCAGTTTGTCTCGCTCTTCATCGGAAAGGTCGCGCCACCCTTCCCTGCTGCGGGGCATACCTTCGGTACCTGCCTTCATCTTGCCCAATTGCTCCTCGATCGTCGCAAAAGCTTTCTGTTGCTCCTCTTGGCTCATCCAGCGCCGTCCGCTGCGTTGCAGGCGGCTTCTTCCTTCCTCGCGTTGGCCTTTTTCCTGGGCGAACAGGGGCCACGCTACCGCCAAACCTGCAAGGATTGCCAACACTAACATTTCATACTTTTTCATAACATCAGTCTCCGAAACAGTTTAAAGTTTCCATTCAGGTTGGTTGGCACGCCGACCGCCGGCATGCAAGCCGCGTTTCCAATACCGGACTTCCAACTTAAAGACGGCTACGGGTTCTCTTTTATTGCACTAAGCCTGTGAGAAACCAGGTATGAGTAGCATCGTTGAAAATTGCTTGCAGGCCGGGGTTATTAAGTTAAAATGATTGACTGCCGGTTCATTGTGATTTAAAAGGTTTGATATGCCACTGGAACATACTGAAATCAGTCGAATGTTGGAGGTTGCGGTTGTTGCCGCACGCCTTGCAGGCCAGCGAGCAATGGAAGAAATAAAGTATGTAAAAACCTCGATAAAGAAAAACCGCCAAATTGTCACAAATGCGGACCGCATCTGCCAGGATTTGATTGTAAATCGCATCAAGGAAACATATCCCGACCATGGTTTTATAGCTGAAGAAGGCCCCGGCGACCAGATGCTCAAACAGCCGCCGAGGTCGTCGGAGCCTGTCTGGTGGATTATCGACCCGATCGACGGCAGCAGTAATTACGCGCACGGCCTGCTTTTCTTCACCGTCGCTGTCGCGGCACTATACCAGGGACACCCTGTCGCAGCGGTAATCTTTGAACCGGCAACCGAGTCTATGTACACCGCTGCAAAGGATACCGACGCCCAGCTTAATGCTTCGAGAATAACCGTAAGCGGCGAGGATATAAACGAATTTGCCGCCTTCGGTATTGACACGCATTTCAAACCGGAACACGCAGCAGGTGTTAATGAAATAATGCGCCGGACAAAATTTCGTGCTCTTGGAAGCGGCTCGCTTCACTTTGCCTATGTTGCCAGGGGCGCTTTGCTCGGCGCCATCGCAATAGATGCAAAGCTGTGGGATATCGCCGCAGGCGCACTGTTAATCGCCAACGCCGATGGTATTATGACCGATCTCGCCGGAAACAAGGTCTTTCCTGCCGACCCGGAAAATTACACAGGCCGGGAATACAACATCCTTGCAGCGGGCAAAAAAACACACCCGGCTTTTCTGGAAATCTTAAAGGCCCAGCCATCTGAAAACCAGTAACAGTATCGTATTTCTGTTTGACCGTGGAGCTTTTGCAGAACTGAAGTCAATAAGGTAAACGAGCAAAATGAGGCAGTTGTTTATATATATACTCGGTGGTGCTCTTTTGGTGACTTTTGCAGTGGCCACAACCGGGTGTCAAAACACCCGGGTAAAACAGGGCAAATTCACCGCCGAACAAATGGCTGAGTATGAACTTCCGCTGCGCCAAAATCTACCGGCACCTTCCGGGGGACTTGTGCTTAGCATAAATAAAGAGACAATAACCGTCGATGAAATTATTTCTCCGATAATGACGACACTTAAGCCTATGGCCGAGGGCGGAGATTTTGGCAGGTTTATTTTGCAGGCAAGGCCTGTGATTTCACAGGTCGTAATGAGCAAGACTGCCGATGCGCTATTGTACCAGCAGGCAAAAAAACAGGCGGACGGAAACATAAACGACAGTGCGATCGACAAAGCCGCACAGGCTGAGGTCAACAAATTCATCGCAAATTACCGGGGCAACCTTCCTGAAGCCAACAGGGTGCTTGAAGAGATGGGGATGGATTGGCGCCGGTTTCACGACTATCAGAAGAAGTTGTTACTGACCCAGTACTATATATCACAGGAACTGGGCGCACAAGAGCCTGTAACACACACTGAGCTGCTAAAAAAGTATAACCAAATGAAGGACGAGTATTTTTCGCAGAAGGGTCAAATACAGTTTCGCCTCATCGACATTGCGATTGACAAAATAGAAACAATTCAGCCCCCGGAATCGGGTACACAAAAACAGACGGCGATGGAACTTGCCGGCAAACTCTTGGGAAAAATCAGCCGGGGCCGCGATTTCGGTGAGTTGGCCCGGATATACTCGAACGACGCCCCACACCGTGTGAAAAAGGGCGGTTTGTGGGATCCGGTAACACCCGGTTCGCTGGCACCCCCTCACGATGTTCTTGAAAAGGCGGCACAAAAAATGAAGATCGGCGAAGTGAACGGACCTATAGAAGCCGACGGGCACATCTTCATTATGAAGCTTGAAGACAAAACAGAGCCGGGTTACCAGCCATTTCAGGACGTTCAGACCAGGATCGAGGCCGAGATACAGTTCCAGCGGCGAAAAGCCGCCTTTGATGAGATGATTAACAGGTTGATAAGACAGGCAAACATTGCCAATATGGAACCTTTCATTAACTTCTGTGTCGAATCGGCTTACAGGCGCATTACCAGCACACGACATAATCTTTGAATCTTCAGGTTACTGAAAATGATATTACACGGAATAGATCTGGTGGATTTTCCGAGGATTGAATCGATGGTCGCCCGTCACAGTGAGCGGTTCCTCGACCGTGTTTTTACAAAGCGGGAACAGGCGGACGCACAGGCCGTGCACAATCAGGTGGAAAAGCTTGCCGGACGATTTGCCGCAAAGGAGGCGGTGCTGAAGCTGCTCGGCACAGGCTGGCGGGGTAAAATCGCCTGGACCGATATAGAAATCGTCAATAATGCCTTGGGTCAGCCCGAAGTCAAAATCGACGGTGAAGTTAAAAGAATCGCAACCGAGGCCGGGATAAAAGAAATAGCACTTAGTATTACACATACCGCTAATTTCGCCATTGCCTCAGCGGTGGCACTGACAAAAAGATAGGCGTGGTGAATAGTTTAGAATCAGATGTTTAGAATGGGACTTTTTTCATGCGTTCGGCTATCCACACTTTGATGATGGATTGTCGGGGCACGCCCAGACGTTTTGCCTCTTTATCTAATAAGTGGATCATCCATAGAGGGAAATCAACATTTACCCTTTTCTGTTCTTGTCCGGGCCGTACGGCTTTTGAAATATCAAGGTACTTGGAAATGTCCTTGCCGTCATCAAACTTTTTGTCAAATTCGTTAGCTCTCATAAATATCCATCTCATTTTTCCTGGACAGTCGTACCGAAATAATTTACAGCGCTAAAGTAACTTTAAAAATTCTTCAATAGTAAGTTCAGCATCACGCAATAATTTGCGCATGAGACCTTTGCCCAGTATCTTGTGACGAGGTATGGTTAAGGGCTGTTTAGTGCTATTACCTTTGTGACACATCCGCACATGGCTACCTCGTTGACGAATTACTCGGTAGCCTGCCTTTTCAAAACACTTTATAGCTTGATTGCCGGAAATAACGGGTAATTTAGGCATAAGATAACGTGTAGAAACTCAACTCCTGGGGATGGAAATCTTTAAGGGCTTGCCTATTTTCTTTCTCTTCTAGACATAAGTCGATTACCTGACGAATATTTTTCAGGGCCTGGTCCATAGTTTTTCCCTGGCTGTAGCATCCCGAAAATACAGGGCATTCAACTACGTAAAACCCATCTTCGTCTTTTTCTATTAATATTGGCAACTGATAGCGTTTTTTCATTTTTTAATCACCTCGATAATAAGAATACCAGATAACGTCTGAAAAATCAAGCAATTTATATCATTAATTCGTTATATCTAATCCGGCTACAGCTCGGCCTCTCGCCTCCGGCCAAAACCTCCGATGAGCCGTAGCTGGACTGGATTGTATTCAATTTCAAGCTCTAAAAGCACATAAAACTGAGCCGGAGCAGATACTCAACCCTTTGGTTTGGCGGTTATTCCTCTTTCAGTTCTCTGACAACCTTCTTGTGATGATGAGATATCATTTGAAGAACCCGGAGGATCGGGTATTTCTCAGGCACCGCTCGCGAGAGGAAAGACGTGCCTTTGAACTTGTGGAGAATCTCCAAGATGAAGTCCTCAGCAATAACAACTTCGCCGCCGCCTATCTCCTTGTGGTTCTTGTCACTGCCGATAGCAAAGATTGCCTTCTTCTCCACCTGATTGGGAATGGCTAATCCTTCGAAAAGTTTTTTGATATATTTGTCGCCGGAGGAAAATTTTTTCTCGAATCTTTTTTCTCTGACTTTCCAGGAGTCGGCATCTGTTGACGTTTCGACATGGATGAGATGCTTTGTCTTTGGATTGAAGCCCACAACATCCAGTTCCCCTTCATGTCCGCCGACGGCACGGCGACCGACTCGCTCATTCCTTTTAACAATATACCCTTCGTATTCGAGCCACTCGGCGACAATCTCTTCCAGAAAGTTATTCTGCATGTCTTTGTCTTCTCCGAATCCTCACATTCGGTATTCTCTATGCAAAGCGCTAATGATAGTTCTTTGCTTTCTTTGACCATAACAGTCTCTACTGCAAATTTTGATACCATTATGAAAAAAATAACATCGGTTGTCAAGACTTGATTTGAAAGTTCAAACAGCTATACTGGCTAAAGCCTTTGATGAAAAACACTTTGCTGTTGTCATTCTGGGCTTGACACGGAATCCATGTTTTCTTCTGGATGTGGGCCCCTGCCTTCGCAGGGGTGACAAACTTTCGCAGGAATGACATTGGGGTATATGATGGATATGACTAAGAAACTAAACTGCTTTGATTGCATTGTTGTAGGGGCAGGGCACGCAGGTGTCGAGGCTGCCCATGCGGCGTCGAGGCTCGGCGCTAAGACCGCCCTTATAACAATGAGCCGGGACAAAATCGCCGAGATGAGCTGCAATCCGGCTGTCGGAGGGCTTGCAAAGGGGCAAATTGCACGTGAGATTGACGCCCTTGGCGGACTGATGGGTCTGGCGATAGATGCGACAGGGATTCAGTTTCGGATGCTGAACCGGTCGAAAGGTCCTGCGGTGCAGTCTCCGCGGGCACAGGCCGACCGGGGTAAGTATCAAAAGTGGATGCAGCACAGGCTCGAAAAAACCGAGAACCTTACCATTATCGAGTCAACAGCAACGCAGATACGAGCGAAAAACAGCGAAGTGGAAGCGGTAGCGTGCAAAGATGGGTCAAAATGCCGTGCTGAGACTGTGATTTTGACGCCGGGGACGTTTTTGGGTGCGATGTTGTATATGGGCGAGCACAAATGGCCGGGCGGCAGACGGGATGAGCCTGCAAGCGACCGGCTTTCAGACAGTCTGAGAAGAATTGGGTTGCAGCTTGGACGAATGGCGACAGATACGACGCCGAGGCTCGACGCGCAAACGGTGGGTGTTGACCGATTGGAAATACAGCCGGGCGATGAGTCGCCGGTGCCGTTTTCCTTTATAACAGACAGAATAGAACGCCCCCAGATTCCCTGCTGGATAACATACACCAATGAAAAAATACACAAACTGCTTCGGGACAATCTGCACCGGGCCCCGCTTTCGTCGGGCCGGATAACCGGGACGGACCCTCGTTACTGCCCGAGTATCGAGGCAAAGGTGGTCAGGTTCGCCGACAAAAAGCAGCACCGTATCTTCCTGGAGCCGGAGGAGGAACAGATAAAGACGATTTACTGTAACGGTATATTCACATCCATGCCGGCGGATGTTCAGGGACAGATGCTCAGGATGTTGCCGGGGACCCAAAACGCGCGAATTGTTTATTATGCGTACGCGGTTGAGTATGATTATTGCCCGCCGATTCAATTGAAGCCGAGCCTGGAGACGAAAAAGATAACAGGTCTGTTCCTTGCAGGACAGATTAACGGCACAAGCGGGTACGAAGAGGCCGCTGCACAGGGCATTATCGCCGGCATAAACGCCGCAAGGAAACTGGAGGGCAAAGAACCTGTTGTACTGCGAAGAGACCAGGCATATATCGGAGTACTGATTGACGACCTCCTGACAAAGAATATTGCCGAACCCTACAGAATGTTCACTTCGAGGGCCGAGTACAGACTTTCACTGCGGTCGGACAATGCCGACCGTCGGCTCACTCCTGTCGGCAGAGAGATTGGGCTTGTTGAAGACTCGCGATGGCAGAGGTATCAAAAGAAAATCGAAGATATCAGCAGATTGAGCGGTTATTTAAAAAAGACAAGGCGAAACGGCCAAAGCCTGTGGCATCTGCTCAAGCAACCGAAAAATCCTCTTGAGCGGGACCTGCATGATATGGCGGATGTCAAAAAAATGAATTTACAGACGGACGTACTCAGGGCAGCGACCATTGATGCGAAATATGAAGGTTATCTTGTCAAACAGGCCAAACAGGTCGCAGGTTTCCGGAATCTCGAGAATATAAAGCTGCCGGCTGATTTAGAATATCAGGATATAATCCATCTGCGCGCCGAAGCCAAGGAAAAATTGTCGGCGTTTCGCCCCGCCACGCTTGCCCAGGCGGCAAGGATAGCCGGAATCAGCCCCGCTGACATCACCGTTTTGCAGATTTATTTGAAAAAACGAGCCGGGTAAACGAGTTTTGGGGTTCAGGTTTGCGGGGGTGCAAAAAATTTCATAATCGGCAGAATTTGTTGGACATTACGAACAACTTGTATTACTTTACTGTCTTTATAGGCCAAGGCAACGGTGCAATGGCCTTGATAGCTGGATAGAAATAAAAGATGGTTCTCTGGAGGTAAAGTATTGGTGAATAAGCAATTGGCCCGTGAACTGATAAGCGCGGGCGTACATTTTGGCCATGCGGTCAGCCGATGGAATCCGAAGATGGAGCCGTATATCTTCGGAAAACGCGGTATGATCCACATTATTAACGTGAAGGAAACACTTAAGGGGCTGCTGATTGCCAAAAAGCTCCTTATCGACGTGGTTTCTTCTGGAAAAGACGCTGTATTTGTCGGCACGAAGCGTCAGGCGAAAAAACCGATATTGGAGGCAGCGGGCAAGTGCGGCATGCACTATGTTTGTGAGCGTTGGCTTGGGGGGATGCTGACCAACTTCCGAACGGTACGTTCTCGTTTGCAAAGACTCGAAGAACTGGAAGAAATGGAGTCGAGCGGTCAGCTTGCAGCCCAGAGCAAGAAACAGGGTTCGCGCCTGCGGCGCCAGATGCGCAAAATCAAGACGAACCTCGAGGGTGTACGCAAGATGGGCAGGCTGCCGGGCGTTGTGGTGGTGGTGGACGTAAGAAATGAAACCATCGCCTTGCGAGAGGCGAGAAAACTGGGTATCGCAACCATCGGTATTATCGACACGGATTCAGACCCGGATATGGTTGACGTGGCTATCCCGGCAAATGATGATTCAATCAAGGCTATTGAGTTATTGCTTACAGAGTTAGTCGATGCGGTAGCAGCGGGAAAGACTATGTTTAAACAGGCCGCCGGGCCGGCGGCTAGTGTTCGTGGACGTTCCAGAAGACGGGCGTTAGCCAGCGCAGGTGCCGATAAAAAGGAGCAGGAGGCGAAAAACGAACAGCCCGCCCGGAGTGTCGACGAGCCGGAAAAAATCGAAACCGGTGCTGCGGTGCAGGTTCAAACAAAAGAGACTAAGGCGACAGATGAAGAGCCGAAAAACGGTTCTGCCTAAGTCGGAAGTCAGAAGTCAGAGGTGTATGTCATTCTGGAAGGAGCGCAGCCGAATGGGTTCGGAATGACATTTTCGGAGAATTGAGATTTTTCGGCTTCGCCTCAGAATGGCATAGAGGTTTGAGTTTTTTAGTTTTTATGGGAGCATAAAGAAATGGCGGAGATTGCTGCTTCGGTTGTAATGAAGCTTCGTAAGATGAGCGGTCAGGGTATGATGGACTGTAAGAAGGCACTTGTCGAAACAAATGGTGACATAACAGAAGCAATGGCGCTTCTGCGAAAGAAAGGCCTGGCAACATTAGCAAAACGGGCCGCAAGAGAAACTACCGAGGGAATAATCGTTTGCAAAAAAGATGCAAATAGCACCACTGCGGCAATGGCGGCACTTTGCTGCGAGACGGATTTTGTTGCAAAAAGCGACGATTTCACCACCGCCGCGCATGAACTCGGAAAATATATGCTGGCTTGCCGGAGTGATGAGGGAACCGATGCTATTCTTGAGACCGATGTTGAAGGCAAAAAATTCTCAGAGGTACTAACCGAGGCGGTAAGCAAGACTGGGGAGAAAATTGAAGTTGGTGATTTTACGAGGTACACTGTACCAGACTCAGGCGTTATCGGGACTTATGTTCACTTTAATAATAAAGTGGGAGCAATGGTCCAGATTGAAGCGGATACAGACGAGTCGGCAGGTGCTTTGTCAACGATAGCCGCCGATATTGCGATGCACATTACGGCAATAAAGCCCGTGGCGGTGGACAGCGATAAGATTGACCCGGCAATTATACAGAGGGAAAAGGAAATCGCCGCCGAGCAGATGAAAAATAAGCCTGCGAACATCATTGACAAAATCGTTGAAGGAAAAATGAAAAAGTTCTTCAAAGAAAACTGCCTTGTTGAACAACCCTTTGTAAAGGATGACAGTAAGACGGTCGCCCAGGTCTTGGCAGAGGTGGCTAAGCAGGCGGGGGGCGAGGCAAAAATAAAGAAATTTGTACGATTTGAAATCGGCTGAAACAGCGATATAATCAACATCGGCAAAATCATCTTACGATGTTTTGGGTATTTCGGCAGGCGAATGGAAAAAATAAAGTACAAGCGCGTGTTGTTGAAACTGTCGGGTGAGAGTTTTTGCCGGCCGGGCGGTTTTGGTATCGACGGAGATGCTCTTGAGTCCATTGCCCAACGGATTGCCCAGATATGCAAGCTCGGCCCACAGGTTGCGATTGTCGTCGGTGGTGGAAATTTCCTTAGAGGCGAGACGTTCTCGAAACAAAGCCACATCCCCCAAAACACCGCCGACTATATGGGTATGCTGGCTACCGTGATTAACGCCTGTGCACTGCAGGAAACTCTGGAAAGGCTCGGTCAGCCGACGAGGGTTTTAAGTGCTATCGAGGTCGCGGCGATTTGTGAGCCTTTCATACGGCGCAGATGCCTCAGACACCTGGAACTTGGCAGAGTTGCGATTCTGGCGGGCGGGACGGGAAATCCGTTCTTCTCAACGGATACCTGCGCAGCGCTTAGGGCGGCTGAACTTGATGCAGATGTTATCATAAAGGCCACCAAGGTTGATGGCGTTTATACGGATGACCCAATGAAGAAACCCGAGGCAAAACTGCTGAAGGCGTTGAGATACAATGACGTTTTGAAGCGTGGTCTGCGTGTGATAGACCCGGCGGCAATAAGTCTTTGCAGCGACAACAATATTCCCATTGTGGTTCTGAACATCTTCAAGAAGGGTAACATTACAAAAGCTCTTTACGGCCAGGACATCGGGACGCTCATCAGTTGAAAACAAAAGCGCATCGGCACAAGCCGCCCGATACGCAAAGAAACAGAAGCCCGGCGGCGCGAGCCGATAGAAAAGCAAAAGAAACAGAAGCGCGGCGGCGCGAGCCGCCCGATAGGAGTGGTGCGATACATCGCACACTACATTTATTTAGCCCCGCATTTTACGCGGGGTTGAGGTGAATTTTTATCAAGAAGGGGATTAACAAATATGCCCGGAAGACAGATAATTGAAGAGCACAAGCAGCACATGGACAAATCGGTCCAGTTTCTGCAAACCGAACTGCGTTCGGTTCGCACCGGAAGGGCCTCCTCCGGACTCGTGGAAAACGTCATGGTCGATTATTACGGCAGTAGGACTCCCCTGAAACAGTTGGCGACCATTGCCACCCCCGAACCTGCCACTATAGTCATTAAGCCGTTCGACCCGGCAAGCCTCAAAGATATTGAAAAAGCCATCAAAAACAGTGACCTGAGCCTTAATCCCATTGCCGATGCAAAAATTATTCGGCTGAATATTCCGCCTTTGAGTGTCGAAAGAAGAAAGCAGCTTACACAACAGGTAAAGCAGATGGGCGAAAAGACCAAGGTGGGTATCAGGAACATAAGACGCGACGCCAACAAACAGTTGGACGAAAAGGAAAAGGAAAAGCTTATTACCGAAGACCAGCGGGACAGAGGCAAGAAGAAAATAGACAATCTTACCAAAGAATATACCGAAAAGGTGGATGTGGTTATTAAGACAAAGTCGGATGAAATTATGTCGGACTGATTTTACATCAGTGGACGTCTGACGGGCCGGGCCGAAAGAAGCAAATCTCAAAAACGTTTTTCGAAGGACTGGAAAAATGCGCACCGCCGACAATTCTGTACATACGGAAAAAAGCAAAGGCCTCGTTAAAATCAAAACTATAGGCTGGATAGCAGTAATTGCTGTGGTATTTGTCTTGCTGCTTGTTATTGTTATGCCGCTATACCTGTCTTCAAACAGCGGCAAAAACTTCATCCTCGGTAAAATAAATCGCTCTGTCAACGGAAAAGTAGGTATGGGGGATTTTTCCATGGGGTGGTACAAGGGAATCAGAGTCAGGGATTTGACCTTTGAAGATGACTCCGGAGCGACTTCGGCCAGGATTAAGGAGTTTTCTACAAAACCCCACTATATGCCGTTGCTTCTTGGAATAGTGGCCCTCGGTGAAACTTTGATTGATGAGCCGCAGGTGATAATCAATGTCAAAGGCCGGACCAAAGACACAGACGATAAGACTGCACCGCCGGGGGAAAAAACTGCTGCAGAAAAAGAAAAAAACACCCGACTGGCTCTGGCAAAGGTTGACCTTACCGTAAATGGGGGGGACCTAACGATAATACCGGCATCCGGGCAAAGGGACCTTAACGTCCTTAAAGTCAGCAACATAGGATCGAAACTGGACCTGAATCCATTGGGGAAAAAATCGACTTTTGACGTTGCGATTAAGGTGGCCGACAGCCGGACCGAATCCAAAATCTCCGCGAAGGGAAACCTGACACCTGCTACAAAAAAGAGCTGGACACTAAAGCAAACAAGTGGAGATTTTACCGTCAAGGTTGAAAACCTCGACCTGGAAACTCTTGGCCCGCTTTTTGCCTTGGCGGGCAGGGAAATAGACGCCGCCGGCATACTTAACGGAGATATAACCGCCGGAATCGACGACGGTAGATTCGAAAAGCTGCAGGCAAGCGCCGTCTTGTCGGGTTTTGAAAAGGATATACGCGGAAAAAAAACGGCAATTGCCGAGCCTGTTACAATGGATGCCCAAATATCCTCCGACGACAAAAACATTATTATCGACAAGCTCAACTTAAAATCATCTTTTTGCACCATTGACTGTGGAGGCGGAATAAATTCCGTTGACTATGAAGCAACAGCGGACCTTGCCGGCTTGCAGGCCTTTGCCGGACAGTTCATAGACTTCGGTGATTACACGATTGCAGGCAGGGCTACAGAGACGGGCAAAATATCTTTCGACGACGAAAAAATAACCGTCCGCGGACAGGCTGTTATTGAACAATTTATTGCCGGCAACGGAAAAAAAGCGACGCCAGCTTCTTCTGTTGATATGGATTTCGTGCTTGGGGTCGATACGGAAGGGGACCTCCTGAATATCAATTCATTTCAAACAACGGCAGATTTCGGAAGGGTGAAAATTGCAGATTCGGTTGTGCCACTGGGTGAACAAGCCGCTCAGAAGCTTGGACTGGGGATTAAAGCGGACATCGACCTGCAAAAGGCACAGCCCTTTATCGAACTTGTCAAACCGCTTGCTGAAGGGATGACGGTAAGCGGCAACTTAAAGTCAGACCTTTCGGTCGCCGGGGAAAACAGGAAACTGACAGTGGCAACCGACTCAACACAGATTACCGATGCCCGGATAAACCTGCCCGGGAAAAAACCTTTTGAAGAAAAGTTGATTAGTATCTTTGCAGATGTGCTCCTGGATTTTACTGAAAAGACTTACCAGATACGGGATTTACGGATTGACAGCTCACAGATAGATGTAACCGGCAATCTTACACAGACCGGCGCCGCGGAAAGAACCAAATTGAGCGGCCGAATCGATGCCGAGTACGACCTTGCCGCGGCCTCTACCATAGCCGGTGCATTTATCCCAAGTGGGTTGACAATGGAGGGAAAACGAACCACTGATATAGAAATTGAATCAGAATACAACCCCGCCGAAAAAGGTTCCCTGCTTGCAAATCTGAATACTGCTGCGAAATTCGGTTTCGACAAAGCAACATATAAAGGTCTGCACTTCGGTCCGACAGAGATGCAAATCACGGTCAAACAGGGCGCTCTTTCGATTGAGCCTTTTTCGGCGACCGTCAACAACGGCAAACTCAATCTGGCAGGGGCGGTGAACCTCAAAGAAAAACCTGTGCTTTTCAAGATTTCCGGACCTATGCGGATAATAGAAAAGGTTAATATAAACGATGATACAAGCAGACAGTTACTAATGTATCTTAATCCTGTTTTCGCCGATGCGGTAAATGTTCGCGGGGTAGCCGATTTTTACTGTGAGAAACTGAGCATTCCACTTGAAGGCGCCGCAAAAGGCGATGCGGTCGTTGCGGGGACTGTAAGTATAGAAAAGATGCGACTGGAGGCGTCGGATTTGTTGGCTCAGATTGTTTCGGTAACGGGCGGACGCGGTGTGGATATGACGATGATGCCGACAAAATTTGTTCTTCAAAAGGGAGTTTTAAGCTACGATGACATGCAGATAAATGTCGGCGAGAATCCCGTAAACTTTGCAGGCAAAATCGGCCTGGACAAAAGCCTTGATATGAACGTAACGCTGCCGTACACATTCAGCGGTGGAACTGTTAAAGGGGGAGAAACTGCCGCCGACAGAATCAAACTTCCGATTGAGGGAACCCTGGACAATCCTAAAATCAATGTCCAAAAGCTCCTCGAATCCGAAGCAATCAGACAGGGACTGAGACTCTTGGAGAAAGTTTTGAAGTAGCACGTTAAAAGGACTTTACCGATAGAGGCCCGACAATGCCGATGAGGCGTCATAGATGAATTTGGCGCCGAAACAAACCAGAGCGGCTGCACAAAAGCCGAACACGAATTTCTGTCTTCGGGGGCTTAGAAGCGCAGAACCTTTGAAGCTTGCAAATGACAGAGCGCCCAGCCACACAAGGTCGCACAGCCAGTGAACGGCGGTAAAAAGCACCAGCGCAAGCACACCAAGAGCCTGTGCCTTCAATGCAAGGTTCAGCCCTACAGTTGCCCACCAAAGCAGAAAGTACGGGTTGCTGACTGAAAGAATAAAACCCGTCATGACCGGGCCGGTTTTATAGATGTCGGAACAGGAGTGCTCGGCCTTTTGAAGGCCTCGAATCATTCCAATACCCATCCAGAGCAGAAAAAGACCGCCTGCAAAGCCGATAACAATTTGTGTTTTTTCACTTTTAAGAAAAATATCAAAGCCGAGCACAAGTAGGCCTATTAGCGGGATTTCGATGACAGCATGACCTATGGCGATAAGTGAACCTGCATTTTTCGAGCGTGTGCCTTGTGCTATGGTGGCGGCTGTAAGTGCTCCCGGCGCCATCACGCCGGACAGCGATATAATAACGGCACTGGCAAGAAATGTAAGCGTACTCATCACAAAGGTGTCCGCTTTCTATTCGCCGATAATTTTTACAAGGACGCGTTTTTTGCGTTTGCCGTCGAACTCGCCGTAGAAAATCTGCTCCCACGGACCAAAGTCGAGCCTGCCGTTTGTTACCGCAACGACCACTTCCCTGCCCATTACGGTACGCTTAAGGTGTGCATCGGCGTTGTCCTCGTAGCCGTTATGTCGGTACTGGGAGTAAGGTTTTTCCGGGGCGAGCTTTTCGAGCCATACCTCAAAATCATGGTGCAGTCCGGACTCGTTGTCGTTTATGAAGACGCTTGCGGTAATGTGCATGGCGTTGCAAAGCACGAAACCTTCCTTAATGCCGCTCTCGGCAAGGCAGGCCTGGATCTCTGGAGTGATGTTGATAAATTCACGTCTTTGTTTTGTTTGAAACCACAACTCTTTTCTGTAACTTCTCATAATGTTATTCTCCTTGCATTTACTCGCCGGTTAATATCCGGTCTTTTTGCTATAATGCCTTGTGCCTGTGTCGTTGCCCTTATATCAAAGGTTATTCATTTGCCATCATTACTTTTCTTTGCAACTATCGCAATCAGATCCTCCTGATATTTATCCTTAGATTCTCCCAATGATGGGTAAAATTCTATCGCTTCAAAGCCGCTCTCTTTAAGTAAACTGCTGTACTGCTGGTCCGTATAAGCCTGATAAGTTGTTGCATAATGGGCTACATCAACAGTTGACGCATCAATTATGAAGTATCTCTTTGTTGAGGTGTTGCTTTGCCCGTCCCAAAAACCTTCCTCAAGGCAAATGTGAGGCTTATCTGAAAAAAGTCCCGACTTTGCGGAATACCAAGAAGATGGCTGCTCGCCGATGCTCTTAACCACACCAAAAGAATGTGGTTCAAGAAGCAAAATCCCGTGTTCGCTGAGAGCACGATTAGCTTTTTTAAGAATAGCCGTAGCATCAGCAGGCCGAAAAACGTTCAATTCACCATAGATAAGCATAACCAGGTCGAATCCGATGTTGAATTCAGCCTTTCTTATATCCTCATGCAAATAATTACAAATCAGCTTTTCTTTGCCTGCCTGTTCGGCAGCATATTTTATCGAAGCCGGCGAATAATCAATCCCAACACATTCATGGCCCAGCTTTGCCAATCGGCCGGCATAAAAGCCCGGCCCACAACCAAGATCAAGGATTTTAGATTGTTTACCTTCCAGTAATTTTTGATGAATCCACGCAATATGCGTATCAATGGTCTCAAATCGCCTGCTCGCCAAATCATGGGCCTGTGACAAATGCTGCTTTAGCATTCTCTCACTGAAACCAGGTTCGCTCCAGGGAATATTATCCCCCTCTGCCCAAGGCTCTGGTACGGCTTTACGACCAACTAAGTCCAAGATGTTGATAAGGTCTTTTGTCATCTGATATTTCTCCGCTAATTACTACTTTGGTAAACACCTTCCATAACCTCAAGAGCGAACCATGCCGACATAGTTAAAATACAGAGTTACTTTGTCAGTTTTTGATAGACTTGTTCAATGGTGTCGACCATTGTCTCCGGGGCGAATTGTTCCTTGACAAACTCCCTGCCCGACTGGCCCAGCCTAATCCTCAACTCAGGATTTGTTACCAGTTGTTCACATGCCTGCGTCAACTGTTCAATATTTTCAGGTTCGACTAGGAAACCCGTTTTCCTGCTTACAACCTCTTTTGCCCCGTCAATATCGAAGCTGACAACGGGTTTAGCGCAAAGCATCGCCTGGGGCAGCACGCGGGCCAGACCTTCACGTAGCGAGCAGTGTACGAGTATATCCGAGGCGTGTATAGCGAGTGGTATCTGTTCGGGGCCAAGGAGGCCTGTGAATCTGAATTTGTAACCGAGGTTGGCTAAGTGGATGTCGGATTTGATTTGGCCGGCCAATTTGCCGTCGCCGACAAAAAGCCATACCAGATTTTCATACTTCGGTGCCAGTCTTCGGGCGGACTCGATTATATACTCGTGTCCTTTCAGTTCAAAAAGACGACCAATAGTAACAAGAACAATCGCCTGCCGGCCTATCCCGTACTTCCGCCGAAAGCTTCTTATCTCCTCCGGGTCTGGGGAGCTTAGGAAATCGGCTTCATCAATGGCGGAGTAGGCAGTGGTGAAATCTTCAGTTTTTCCGAGACCAGCGGCAACGGCCTTTTCAGTCATCGCATCGGCAACGGATATGAAGGCATCGGTCTTGTGAGCGGCCGCCTTTTCGATGGCAATGTAAAACTTGTTCAGCCAATCACTTTGATAAGGATGAAACGCCAGGCCGTGGATGGTGTGAACAACACGGGGGACGTTTCGGCCTTTGCCGCCCGGTTTGCCCTTCAGGCTGTGGGCGGCGTATCGGCCCAATATGCCCGCCTTGGCCGAGTGAGTGTGGACAATGTCCGGCTGTATCCGCTTCAAGTACATTTTGATTTGCAGATAACTTATCGCATCATAAAGCGGGTGTATCGCTCGACGCATCTTGTTAATCACGACAACTCTGTAATTTTCGCTCAAGGCCTGCTGAAAAAGCGCTCCTTCCGGACCAAGGGCAGGCCCTGTTATAAGCGTTACATCATGGCCCCGCTCAGCTAAGAGCTTGCAGGTAATCAGCGTGTTCTCTTGCGCGCCGCCGAGTATGAGCCGGGTTATTATGTGAACAATTCTCATATTATCTTGCCACAGAGTTTTTTTTCTTCAATTTATCTTTGGCTAAGAATATTTTCTTTTTAACTCCCTGAGGCTTCAGTATTCAATTTGTATAAGACAAAGGCCCGCTGCCGGTGCAATCGGTCCTGCTGCAGTGCGATCCCTTGCTTCAAGAATCTCGGTTATCCTCTCAGCTCTCCAGCGCCCACGGCCAATCTCGACAAGTGTTCCTACAATGTTACGCACCATATTATACAAAAAGCCGTCCGCTTCGACAGCAATATATATCCATTCGCCTTCGGTTTTTACATCACACCGGGTAACGGTCCTTACAGAGCTTTGGCGTTTGTCGGCAGCGGAAGCAAAAGACTTAAAATCCTTTGTGCCGACAAGCAGTTTTGCCCCTCTATCCATACGGTCGGCGTCGAGCTTTCTCGGAAGGTGCCAGCAGTGCCTGATGTCCAGAACCGGCCGGACAGGGCCGGTATAAATACTATAGCGGTATAATTTATGCTTAGCCGAGGTTATAGCGTCAAATTCATAGGGCACATCAACGGCTTCGGTAACTGCAATATCATTTGGAAGAATCTCGGTAAGGGCCTTTACAAAGTTTTCCGTCGGAATGGGCGTGTCAATTCTGACATTGGCAACCTGGCCCAGAGCACTCACCCCGGCGTCTGTACGACTTGCGCCGTTGACAATGACATCCTTGCCCGTGAGCCTGGCAATCGCGCCGGTAATCTCCGCCTGCACGGTCAAATGGTCCGGTTGGACCTGCCAGCCGTGATAATTACTGCCGTCATAATGAACGGTAAGTTTTATATTACGCACAGCCATCGTGCCTGCATCAAAGGAGCTTTTCGGCGATCTGGACCGCGTTAAGCGCCGCTCCTTTTCGGAGCTGGTCGCCGGCGACCCAGAAATTTATCCCACGCTCATCAGGAATGGATAAATCCTGCCGGATTCGGCCGACAAAACAATCGTCTTTGCCCGCCGCATCGATAGGCATAGGAAAGCGGTTATTGGCTCGGTCGTCAATTACACTTACACCGGGAGACATGCTCAAAAGCTCCGTTACCTGCTGTGGGGTAATCGGGTCGGTGAACTCAAGATTTATACTCTCACAATGAGCACGAAGAACGGGTACACGTATGCAGGTGCACGTGATGGCAATATCAGGACAGTTGAAGATTTTTCTGGTCTCCTTGACCATCTTGACCTCTTCGAGATTGTAACCATCTTTGTCAAGTGCTGAGTTGTGACTGAATACGTTAAACGCAAGCTGATATTGAAGTACGTTACAGGTCGGCTCTTTGCCGTCTAAAATTTCCCTTGCCTGCTGCTCAAGCTCCAGCATCGCAGCCATACCGGCCCCGCTGGCGGCCTGATAGGTGCTTACCACCATCCGCTTTACCGGATTGGCCTTGTGCAGCGGCCAGACCGGTACAATACCTATTATTGTCGAGCAGTTGGGATTTGCGATTATCCCCTTGTGTTGGCCTATGGCCTCCGGGTTTATCTCCGGGACAACCAGAGGCACTTGAGGGTCCATTCTGAACGCCGAGGAGTTATCTACAACGACCGCCCCGGCTTCGACCGCAGCAGGGGCGAATTCCTTGCTGCGCCCGGCACCTGCGGAAAACAAAGCGATATCGATATTATCGAAGCTGTCATTACTCAGAACCTCGACCGTATATTCTTTGCCCTTAAACTCGATCTTCTTGCCTTTAGAACGCTGGCTCGCCAAGACACGCAGTGAATCAATAGGAAAATCCCTCTCGGACAGAATTTTAAGAAACTCCTGTCCGACCGCGCCGGTAACACCTGCTATAGCTACATTTTTGCCCATTTAAATAAAACTCCTTACTTTGCTTTATAAAAAACGATATAGAGTGTGTTAAGGCTGGTTAGTCTAACATTTTCCGGCAGAGTATGCAAGAACGTGTTTTAAACCATTCGTAACCTTATCCGCACGCCTGCTCCGCTGCCAATGACCAATAACCGCATCTCTCCTGATGAGTATTACAAGTTGAAAAACAATAACACAGGGTAAAAACCCAGGGCCAACGTCAACCCCATAAAAAGCCTGAAAGGGCCATAAAAACCACCCTCTAAAAAAGTCAACCATCAGGAACAAACCTTTCTTTTGTATGAAAAAAATACCAGATGTTGTTAGTATAGCCATATTTTTTGTCGTATATTTGTGTGCGCAACAATATTCTGTTTGGTTCTTCGTATCACAAATTGACACAATACCCTTTTCTTGGCTTTAACGCGGAAAAATATAAATTTCGCTTGACAGCCTGTAACATCAGGCATAAAATATCTCTGCTTCTGATTAATGCTTTTCTAATTAACGGCAGGGAGGCAAAATATGGCAAAAACTTCGGCCAGGAAGGTTGCATTTATTTCGTCCTTTCCTCCGAGAAGATGCGGCATCGCTACCTTCACGTCAGACCTGGTCAAAAGCGTCAGCACAGTGGCCGGAAAAGACTTTGAGCCGCTGGTTGTTGCGATGCAGGCGGGAAGTCCCTGCCAGTATGCAAATCCCGTCAAGTTTGAGATACGACAAAATGTCAAGAACGACTACGTCTCCGCTGCAGATTATATAAACTTCAGTCATGTGGACTTCATATCCGTTCAGCACGAATTCGGCATTTTCGGGGGCGATGCCGGTTCTCATCTGAACCTGTTGCTGCGAAGGGTAAACGCACCCGTAATTACAACATTACATACCGTACTCGATGAACCGCAGACTCCCTATTACAGGGCTATGGTAGCTGTCTGCGAAGCTTCAAGCAAAATCATCGTTATGAACAAACGCGCCGTAAAGATGCTCAGGGATATATACTCGGTAACTTCCAAAAAAGTGGACCTTATACCGCACGGGATGCCGGATTTGCCCTTTGTTGACAGCAGCTATTACAAACACAAGTTCGGAATAGACGGCCGAAGGACTATCCTCACATTCGGCCTGTTGAGCAGAAGCAAAGGTATCGAGATGATGCTAAAAGCGATGCCCGAAATAGTCAAAGCCGACCCCACTGTTTTGTACATCATATTGGGAACAACGCACCCCGAAGTCGCCCGCCACGAAGGCGAGGCGTACAGGCTCAGTCTGAATCGAATGGTAAAAGATCTTGGCCTCACAGAACATGTGATTTTCCATAACCGGTTTGTCAGTAACGAGGAACTACAGAATTTCCTTTGCGCAGCGGATATTTACGTTACGCCTTATCTAAACAGGGAGCAGATGACCAGCGGAACCCTTGCCTACGCCGTGGGAACAGGAAAAGCGGTTGTCTCAACGCCCTACTGGGCCGCACAGGACCTCCTGGCAAGGGGAAGGGGAAGACTCGTCAGATTTAATGACCCCGCTCACCTGGCTGAATCTATAATAGAAGTAGCAGCAAATGAGTCATTGTTCTACTCGCTCAGGAGAAAGGCATACGAACACGGAAGAAAAATGACCTGGCCGCAGATAGGTAAAACCTACTGGCAGACTTTCAGCGCAAAAAGACCGCCGGCCGGTGCACCTGCAAAGGCTATCGCTTCAGTTGATGAAGCTGTTTCAATACTTGAGGTCCCGGAGCCGCCACTGGACCATTTGCAGAGGCTTACCGACGACACGGGTTTGTGGCAACACGCAAAGTTCACAATCCCGGACAGGCAGCATGGTTACTGTACAGATGATAATTCTCGGGCGGTGGTTGCGATGACAAAGTATTGCGCACAGTATGCAGAAACCGCGGCACTGCGACTGTTCGAGACGTATTTGTCATTTGTCTGTCACGCTCAGCAGGCCGATGGGACGGTACGAAACTTTATGGGCTTCGACCGCCGATGGATGCCGAATGAACCGGTGCACGATGCGCTCGGAAGAACATTATGGGCCTTCGGAGCCGTTATGGCTTCACCCCCGCTGCCGAGGTATCTGCCGGTGATAAAAGACTGTTTTGATAAATCCGTAAAACATGTTCCCAGCCTTTCTCTCCGCGGCAAGGCTTATTCGATATTCGGAATGGCTCAGTACCTCAGGCAATTTCCCGGCGCAAGCGATATAAAGCGATATTTGGCACAGGCCGCTGATGATATTATCGCCAGATATAAAGAATGCTCGGCGCCTAACTGGCAGTGGTTTGCAAATGAACTGACCTACGACAATGCGGCCCTTCCGGATGCACTCTATAAGGCGGCACTGACCGTGGGTGAGGAAAAATACCTCCAGATTGCGAACAAAACATCCGAATTCCTGCTGGAAAATACATTTGACGGTCAGAGTTTCAGTTTCGTCGGCTGTAAGGGATGGTACAAACGCCGCGGGGAAAGAGCGGTCTTCGACCAGCAGCCAATCGAGGCGGCAAGCACCGTTATGATGTTAAGGGCCGCATTTGATGCCACCGGCCGAAGGGAATATCTGAAGATACAGAAAAAGGCTTTCGACTGGTTCCTCGGTGAAAATGATTTACACGTCCCGGTCTATGACTTCAGGACAAAGGGCTGTTCGGACGGCCTGACCCCGAGCGGTGTAAACGTCAACCAGGGTGCCGAGAGCATGCTCAGTTTTCTGCTGAGTCTGTTGTGCGTAGTGGAAGGATATACCGCAACCGGAAAGTCGGCCGATGAGAATTTTTTTTTGACACCCGAGGCAGAGCCCCCGGATGAAAAAAAACGACAGGCAATTAAAGAAATTCACCCAAAAGCCACCACAAAACAAACAACCGCAGAAAAACCAGCTTAGCCGCTCGATTCTCGAAACTTACGCCTGTCATTCCGAACTTGTCCCTGTCATTCCGACCGTAGCGGAGGAATCTTTTTAATCAGCGTCGCGAAGCGACTCCACATTCGAAGTTGAGTGTTGGACGTTCGACGTTCATTCCGTCATTCTGAACGAAGTGAAGAATCTAAATTCACTATTTACGCATCACGCACGTCACATCACGAATCACGCCCCCCACTATACGCTGTACGCTATTTTAACGCTATACGCTGCACGCTGCACGCTAATTTAACGAACGGTAATGATAAGGATTGACAATGATGGCTTGGTTGTTCTTTTTTTCATTTTTCCTCAGCGAAGAATCTCAATCCAATATAAAATATCAAATATACAATGCTTGTGCCCGCGCAGGCGGGAATAAAATCGCAACGTCCGCTATACGATGTACGCTACACGAATCACGAACCACCAGCGACGAGCGACAAGCCACGAATCACTAACGACTAACAACTTCCGCCGACGTGATGGCCGTGAAAAATTGCTACTTATAGTCTCGTTTACACAACCAAACGAACGATCAATAATGAAAAAAAATGAAAAATTTCAGAATGCTACCAAAAGGTAGCCGGCTTTGTACTAACATACCCACATTGTACTCAGGAGAAAACTATGAAAAACATTAACAAGGAAGTTGGGTTCAGGATCAGGAAAATCAGAGAGGAAAAAGGCCTGACCCAGGTACAGCTCTCAAAGCTTGCCGGCCTGCACCGCGCATACATTGGTCATATTGAACGCGGCGAAAAAAACATCGGCCTGAAAAACCTACAAAAAATAGCAAATGCACTAAGCGTATCAGTGCGAGTTTTATTAGATGTACCGAATCCTTAACCCCACCAAATTCATCACATATGGGTAGTCGCCTAAGAATAAACATCTTTCCAAGGCCAAGAGCCCTTAACCCATTCTTTTTCTACAGGATGACGAATTATAACTTGCGTGCATCCTTTTATCATTTCTCTTAAAAGGCTATGTTTTAATTTTCCTTTATCTACGAAGAGCATATTCCACGTTTCGTCAAATGTTATTGCGCGCCACCAATCATCAAAATTTTCTACTAAACGATATTTTTCCGAAGAGGGCCCAGTACCTATGATTATATTCCATGCCGTATTACAAACAATCCTGAATATACTATTGTCAGGAACTTCTATTTCCCAAAGCACTTTGCCTTCATATTCCAGTTTGCTGGGATTGTTTTTAGCCTCCTCTTCATTTGCGAAACACCACAAGAATTGACCCGTTCCGAGTCGTTCCCGAAGTTTTTTATACGCTTCCCTAAAGAGAGCCTTTTCGCACTCTGGTATACAAGGGTGATTTAGATAATCAGAATGTTCAAGGCTTTCTACTTTTCCCTCGGTAAGCGAAAAATCCTTTTTTTGCCACGTCCACAAACGCACGATTCTATTCCTCTATATATTCGAATTTCATGTTTCACAATTTCAGCTTTCTCTTATATCGTAAATATTTTAGTTCAGGTTTGACTAATTCCCGAAATCGGTTAATAATAATCCAGATGGTTCATGAATCGGAAATATATTCTTAAGACTTCAAAAGTTTCAACTAATCCATCAATATATTCGAAGAATAAGAGAAACGATCCAAAATGATCTTGAACTTACCTATTGAAGCAGCCGAGGGTTACAAAAGCGCATCGCAAAGGACCCGCGTCATTACCGAAACATGGATGCACAGAAATATGTTCTGCCCTGCGTGTGTATCGAATAGTTTAACACCTACCAAAGACGGCACCGAAGCCGTCGATTTTCTCTGCGCCCGTTGTGATTCTACTTTTCAACTCAAAGCTAAATCCGGTTCGATAGGACGAAAAATAGTCGATGCCGCTTACGATGCAATGATGCGCGCGGTTCTCCAAAACCGCCTGCCGCACTTTCTTTTTCTAACCTATAATAACTTGACCGTCAGCGATTTGTTGTTGATACCCAATTTTTGCTTACCCCCTTCCGCCATAGAAGCCCGGAATCCACTCAGCCCTACCGCCCGACGTGCAGGGTGGGTCGGCTGTAATATCCTTCTGGACCTGGTTCCGCCGGAGGGCCGAATCCCGGTAATAAAATCCGGCGGCATAGTTCCGAAATCATCAGTAAGAAAAAACTTCCGCACTGTAAAACCTCTTGCAGATATGTCGGTCAAAAAGAGAGGCTGGACACTCGATGTCCTTACCGTTCTTCGCTCTCTCAACAAACGTGAGTTTACTATAGCCGATGCATATTCATTCGAAAAGGTTTTGTCGAAGATGCACCCTGACAACAAAAACGTAAGACCGAAAATACGCCAGCAGTTGCAAATCCTGCGCGACCTCGGATATTTACAGTTCATATCACCCGGCCATTATCGCTGGAAAAGGAATCAGTAGATCGAGTAGATCTCCTCTGATCATGACAATTTTCCAATTTTTAAAATTGCTACCTATAGGCAGTCGATCATTTCATTTTAGTCGTTACGATCCCGATCGAATTTTTTTGATCGGGAATTGTGGCGAGCGCAACAGCAAACAACCTGTTCACAGATATCTCCGAGGCCCCATTTGGGCCTTTGGAATACACAACCGTCTGGTCATTCCCCCAGCGTGGTAATTGGGCTACGCACAGTCCCGGTTTTCGCGGCAACTTCGCACCGCAGGTAGCGCGGAATATTATTGAGATGTATTCGGCTAAGGGCGAATCAATCCTCGACCCTATGGCGGGCGGCGGCACAACTCTCATCGAAGCCAAACTCCTCGCCCGTAACGCCCTCGGCCTCGATATCAACCCTGCCTTTGTCGCTCTTACCGAAAAGGCACTCAACTTCACCCATCACCCGCCAAGTAAACAAAAAGTCAAGGTCGCCGATGCACGGGACTTATCCTTCTTGAAAGATAACTCCTTTGATTTAATCCTCACCCATCCGCCTTATATGAACATCATAAAATACTCCGAAGGCAAAATACCCGCAGACCTCTCGAATATCGGCAGCTTACCGAAATTCTGCGATGCAGTTGAAACCATAGCCGCCGAATTGTTCCGCGTCCTCAAACCCGACAGATACTGCGCCATACTCATCGGCGACACTCGCAGGGGCAAACACTTCGTCCCACTTGCCTTTAACGTCATGCAAAGATTCTTAAATGTCGGATTCGTCCTAAAGGAGGACATCGTCAAAGTCCAGCACAACTGCGCCTATACTAAACGCTGGGAGTGGAAGGCAAAACGCGATAAGTTCTATCTAATCATGCACGAGCATTTGTTTGTCTTTCGCAAACCAAAACACGCCGAGGACCTGTCCCGGCTGAAATTCAGCACACAACTGTCATTCGGGATTTAATCCGGAATCCAGCATAAAACTGCCGTCGCGTAGCGACTCCACAATTTTGCACTTTAATTTTTGATTTTTGCATTTTCTATGTCATTCCGGCCCACGAGCCGGAATCCAGGATAAAACTGCCGTCGCGTAGCGACACCACAATTTTGCACTTTAATTTTTGA
>Ga0180433_10000531_pt1 | contig 65369 bp, 68 predicted proteins | sample SS_ome_8_FD_132980 | JGI IMG/M metagenome (GOLD analysis project Ga0180433, IMG submission 132980) | Hypersaline lake sediment archaeal communities from the Salton Sea, California, USA - SS_1_D_1 metaG | ecosystem: Environmental > Aquatic > Non-marine Saline and Alkaline > Hypersaline >... | reverse complement strand
TGGCAATCACGATTTCGATGTTCTTTTGAGGATAATCTAATTGCAGGAGCGCATCGATACATCGTGCAATCGTATGCTCTTCGTTTAACACTGGCATAATGAAGGAAACTGTGGGATAGTGTATTTCCATTTGCTCAAAGAATCGGTCCGTTCTATTTAATGTTAATCTTCAATTTATCTTATGAGTGGTTGTGCTGCAAAATTTTATTACGTGATGGTCAATAATGAGATGAAACAAACGAACGGGTGTTATCCATTACTATCGAAGAGGAAGCAAAACAAATTATCGATTACTATAATACCTATAGTTCACATATTACCGAAAATATCCATGAGAAATCTGCTGTCTCGTTAATTGAACAGATAGAAAAAGAGTGTGCTGTTGACGACATAAAACTCTCCGATGGTACAAAAATATGGAACTTGCTTCGTATTTTTATTCGCGATGATCTTCCCAAACTACAAAAAAAACAGCATCGTGAGGGGTCTCAACTCTCATTACTTCCTTTTCTCAAAGAAAGTCTTTTACCACTCTCATTGCCAACGAAGAAAGGCATGATTTGTGGGTTTTCAAGTACTGAAAGTCGAAAAGAGGTACAGGGGACGTATTATGACATTTATTTAGACCCGTTATACGAAATCTTTGGCGACAAATTTGCTGTTTTTGAATGGCCCTCAGAAAGTGGGCGGCGACGGAAGTACAAAGGAGGCGTGTACTCGAAAACGTATGTTCCTATGCACATTCCTCTGTATACAAAGACCTTTTGGAATATTCTCTTCTATAAACTAAGTAAGAGAAAAGGTTTTACCCTCCGCTCAGAGAAAACACTGTTAGCAATAATAGATATCATAAGCAACCAATCACATGTTGAAAAAAGTGCAGTGAAAGACAAGATGTATGAGTTTATCACCATTTTTTACTGTATGAAACAATTTCTGAGATCGATTCTTTTAAAATTAAAGCCAAAGATGGTATTGATACGTTGTGGGTATGGGCGATTTCCTATGGCGCTTTCACAGGCATGCAGAGAGTTGAACATACCTTCCATTGAATTACAACATGGACTCATCACGGCAAATCACCCTGCATACACCAAAAGAACATCCTCTACCAACAGAGACTGTACCCCAGAGTACCTTTTTACTCACGGTGACGTTTTTTCCAATATCGTCAAACAGGGTGGACTATTTGAAAAAAATAAGGTTGTGGCAGTGGGTTTTCCTTATCTTGAACAACGGAAAAAAGAGACGCAAACATCTATACCAAGAAAGAAAGAATCTTCCTTTATGCATTCCATTTTATTTACCTCTCAATGGATAGCAGCTGATGAGATACAAACGTTTATTGAACGGGTTGCACAACAATTACAAAAGAAAGACAAAACAATAGGCATTATCTTTAAACCACATCCCTATGACAATCGAGAGTATTCTTCATTGAAACACTATGCAAATATAACAATAGCTGATAAATATGAAGATATCTTTACTATTTTTCCTACTGTTGAAATCCACGCGACGGTGTACTCGATCAGTGGGCTCGAAGCAATGACGTTTGGAAAGCCCAATCTCTTTGTTGATCTCAAAGATATTAGTGAGAGTGGTAATCCTTCAATAGCGGCCCATTCTCCAGATGAGTTTATTGATGCTATACAAAAAATATTGGGAAGCTATGAAGATGCGGTAGAAAATGCCTATGAGCTTGCTAACATTTTCTTCAAACGAGGGGCACTAACAAATATGGAGAAAATTTTTACAACGATGGATATTATGAAGGAGAGTAATATATAAACGAAAAAAGATATGGAGCTTTTGGATCAAGATACTATGAAAGGAAAACAACAGTCGTATAAGCATCCGTATATTATTGCTGAAACAGCGTATAATCATGAAGGGGACATTGACTATCTGTATGAGATGATTGACGAACTTGGAGACTTGCAGGTAAACGCAGTGAAGTTTCATCTCTTATTAAATCTTGACTCATATATGAAAAAAACCCATCCGTTGTTCTCTCAATTAAAGACGTGGCTGTTTTCAAAACAACAATGGACAGACATTATTACATATGCACAAGGAAAACATCTTGATATCGTTGCGTTATGCGACGATGTGGAAAGTATCAACTTTCTGCAGCAGCAAAAGAATATTCGAGCGATAGAAATTCATGCAACAAGCATTAATGACTATTTTATGTTGCAGGAAGCAGCAGCATTCCCCGGCAGAATAATACTAGGCGTAGGAGGATCTACTCCAGATGAAATAACATATGCTATCGATACGCTAAAAGCACAAAACAAGCAAGATATTTTGTTAATGTATGGGTTCCAAAGTTATCCAACAAAATATGAGGATATCAACCTTTCAAAAATGATTGAGATCAATGAACTCTTTTCTCTTTCGGTAGGATATGCTGATCACACCGGGTTTAATGATCCACATAACGAGGTGGTAAGTGTTGCTGCAGCAATGATGGGGTTCGAAGTTCTTGAAAAGCACTATACCCTTACCCCTGGGAAGAAAAGAATCGATTATGAGGCTGCGGTGGGTAAAAAGCAACTGAAAAAAATCAAAGAGTTGATGGAAATAGCACTACGTGCACATGGTCACACGTCAGCAGCAATGAGTACAGCAGAACAACAGTATGGAGGTGTCGGTCCAATGAAAAAGGCAATTGTGGCCAAAAAGTCGATAGCCAGGGGATCAACATTATCACTAGACAATCTCTGGTTTAAACGAACAGAAGAAAAAAGCAAGATACCCCAGCGTGATTTTCCCAAGTTGATCGGACGGCAAGCTAAAATACATATCAAGAAAGATGAGATTATTGATTACCGTAAAATAGGATAGTACTATGAAGATTGGGTTTTTGATTACCGCACGATTGAAATCATCACGATTGCCACTAAAAATTCTTAAGGACCTCAATGGCAAACCCGTGGTTAATCAGATTATCGACAGAGCTAAAGCAATACAAGGCATCAGCACAATTGTACTGTGTACGTCACCTAACCCTCAAGACAAACCGTTGATTGATATTGCTAAACAGAACAACATCGCCTATTTTCTAGGAGATGAAAATGACGTATTACAACGACTGTACGATGCGGCAACGTGTTACAATTTAGACTATTTTTTAGGAATCACCGCAGACAATCCTTTGTTTTCCATTCACTATTCAAATGTTATTGTGGACAGTATAACCAAACAAGGACACGATTTCATTAAGGTTGAGGGGCTTCCACTCGGCGCTGCTACCTATGGAATGAAATATGATGCCATTAAAACCGTCTGTAGCATAAAAACCGTGGTTAACACAGAAATTTGGGGGTACCTTATTAATCGTCCTGAACTGTTTGATATTGTTACCCTTAAAGCAGAAGGAAGGGAGCGTGATCCGGACCTTCGACTGACGCTCGATTACAAAGAAGATTATCGGGTGTTGTCTCACCTGTACTCGAACATACCCTTTGAGACAACGTTGGATCTAGCAGATGCAATTGAGTATCTACATCATCACCCAGAGATAAAGGCCATAAATCAGCACTGCACCCAGCGCGATTTAGACGAAGGGATTAAAAAAACTATTGATAGGCATTACCAAAAGCACTTCACTGAAATAAAAAACATCAAGGAGAACATATACAAAAACGCCAGACGAAAACAAAATTAACTTTTAATATCATAGAGCAATTACCTGTCGTAAGGTTATGAATAGCATAAAAATTGGTACATCAACTATTGGTGTAAACGAACCATGTTTTATTATTGCAGAAGCAGGAATAAACCACAACGGTGACATCAGACTTGCAAAAAGGCTTGTTGATCATGCTGCAGAGGCTGGTGCTGATGCAGTCAAATTTCAAACATTTACACCGGAAAACGTGGTAACTAGCAGTGCTGGTCTTGTCCCATACCAAAAGAAGGGGGCACAAGTAAAAAAAACACAGGTTGATTTACTGAAGAGAGTTACTCTTACTGATACGGAGTTTATCTCATTAAAGACTTATTGTGACCAAAAAAAGATTATATTTTTATCAACTCCTCACTCATTTGATGCTATTGATTTTTTAGAAAAATTAGTCCCTGCCTACAAATTTGGATCAGGAGATGTTACTAATATTCCTGCATTAACCTATGCAGCAAAAAAAGGAAAGCCTATGATTCTGGGAACAGGCATGTCAACGTTAGATGAAGTAAAGTGTGCTGTTACCGCCATTCAATCTGAAGGAAACAACCGCATTGTTGCCCTCCACTGCACCACCAACTATCCCTGTCCCTTGCATGGGGTAAACCTACAAGCAATGGTAACGATGAAAGAAGAGTTGGATTGTCTTATCGGATACTCTGATCATACGGCAGGGATTTTGGTTCCAGCATTGGCGGTAGCCTTGGGAGCATGTGTCATTGAAAAGCATCTTACCTTAGATAAATCATTACCTGGTCCTGATCATACTGCTTCACTCGAGCCACAAGAATTGGCTGAAATGATACGTGAGATTAGAAACGTTGAAAAGGTATTAGGAAGTAGAGAGAAAAAACCAACAGCGTCAGAAAAAAGCATGATGGAATTTGTTCGAAAAAGTATTGTTGCTGAACGCGATATCGCCAAAGGTACTGTGTTAACTAAAGAAATGCTAGCTATCAAAAGACCAGGGACAGGCATGGCCCCTGAGCTTCTTCAGACCATCATTGGAAAAAGAACCGTAAAATCAATCGCAAAGGACGAAGTAATACAACCGGAGATGATTGCATAACATGAGGACAATTGCTGTAGTAACAGGAACCCGGGCAGAATATGGATATCTTAAACCGCTTATGCAAGCAATACAACAAGAAAACCAACTGACACTTCTTCCACTCATAACTGGCATGCATCTCCTGCCTGAATTTGGTAACACAGACCAAGTGGTTAGAGATGATTTTCCCAATGCCGTCACCATCCCTATGCCGCTCAACGGCGATGATCTCAAAGATATGGCATTATACCTAGCCGCAGGCATTAACTCGTTTGCCACATACTTCGATAGTCACCGGCCAGACCTCATTATGGTTCTCGGAGACAGAAGCGAACCGTTAGCAGCAGCCCTTGCAGCACTGTACCTCAACATTCCTATCGCACATATCAATGGCGGTGATGTCACTGGCGGAACACTTGACGAATCGATACGGCACTGTCTTACGAAAATTGCACACATCCATTTTGTGCACACCAAAACAAATGCAGAGCGTGTACACAAGATGGGGGAAGAAAAGAAGAGAATCTTTGTAACTGGAGCTCTTACTCTTGATGCTATTTTGCACTTGCCGCTTCTTTCAAAAAAAGAGATATTTCAAAAATATACCCTTGATGAACAACAAACAACGTTTCTCGTTGTTCACCACCCCATTACCACTCTCAAAGATCAGGGATATAGTGAGATGAACGCTTTACTCCAGACACTCGATACCTTGAAGAAACAAACTGTGCTCCTCTATCCAAACTGTGATGCGGGAGGAAAGCGATTTATTTCTTTGATACAACAATATGAAAAAAAACCATATCTTCATGTCATCAAAAATATGCCCCATAGAGAGTACTTGAGTCTATTAAAGTCGGTCGACGTGGTGATAGGAAATTCCAGTAGTGGAATTATTGAAGCACCTTCGTTTAACATTCCAGTAATAAATATTGGTATGCGTCAGCAAGGAAGAGAACGATCAGATAATATTCTTGACGTAGAGGCAAAAAAAGACAGGTTGATAGCGGCAATTGATACCGCGCTTCATAACGACGCATTTGCAAAAAAAGTACAACACACGAAAAATAAGTTTGGCCGGGGAGATGCTGCTCAACAAATCATAAATGTATTAAAAACAATACCACTGGATGAGACTCTTATTAGGAAACAGATTATCTATTAGATGGAGAGGAAAACATGACTGAAAAAAGATTCAAAAAGTGGACGATGCCCATCATCCAAGAGAGAACATTACATCCCAAATACCACTTCTTGGTTCACCATGTTGACAATCTTGAACTAGGTGAAAATACAGATATCGGTGCATTTACCTATATCAATGCACAATACGGAGTGGCCATTGAAAAAGACGTGCAAATAGGATCGCATTGCTCCATCTATTCGTTATCGACTATTGATAAAAAGCAAGGACAAGTAACCATCAAGGAAAATGCACGAGTAGGTACTCATAGTACTGTAATGCCGGGGGTTACAATCGGTAAAAATGCAATCGTGGGTGCATATAGTTTTGTCAACAAAAATGTTCCGAATGATACCATCGCCTATGGTGTTCCTGTAAAAATTAAAAGGAAGAGCAAAACATGAACTGGAAAATACCTCTTTTTAAGATCTATTGGGATGATGAGGATATTGCCGCAGTCACCAAAGTTATCAAAAGAGGGACGTATTGGACCGGAGGTGAAGAGGTACAACAACTCGAAGAGGATATTGCCTCATTTATTGATCGGAAGTATGCGTTAACATTCAATTCTGGCACATCAGCACTACATGCTGATTTATTGGCACATGGCATCACAAGCGGAGAGGTTATTGTTCCTTCATTTACCTTTATTGCCACCGCAAACACCGTAGTTCTCGCTGGGGCGACACCAGTGTTTGCGGATATCGAAGAAGAGTCGTATGGGCTTGACCCAGAAGACGTGAAAGAAAAAATAACAGCAAAAACCAAAGCAATTATGCCTGTGCACTACGGTGGGAGTTGCTGTAAATACATCAAAGCATTACGCGATATTGCAGATGATCACCATCTTGTTCTCATTGAGGATGCTGCAGAATCATTGGGAGCAAAGATGGATAATCAGATGGTGGGCAATTTCGGCCATTCATCAATGTTTAGTTTCTGTCAAAATAAAATTATTACAGGTGGAGAGGGTGGGGTCATTGCCACTGATGATAAAGAAGTGTACAAACAATTACAGTTGATACGCTCTCATGGGAGAGTCGAAGGGAAAGAAGGATATTTTACGACAACAAAGGAATTGGATTATATCCAAGCAGGACACAATTATCGCATGTCCTCTCTCACTGCTGCTCTCATTCTATCACAATTTCGAAAGATGGAAAGCATAATCAAGATGAGAAGAGAAAAGGCGCGGCAGCTTACTCAACAATTGGCGTCACTAAAGGAATTACATCTTCCTCAGGAGAATAGTAAGGAACGGCATGTTTATCAGATGTACACGATTAGAGTAGACAACTATAGTATACGAGAAAAGTTGCAACATTACTTAAGTAAGTCAGGCATTATGACAAAGGTTTATTTTGAACCTCTCCATTTAAAGACATACTATAAACAGCAGTTCAAATATACTAAGGGGCATCTTCCAAAAACTGAAGAGGTGGCAAAACAGGTGCTTTCCTTGCCCATATTCCCTACATTAACAGCTGATGAGATAGCGTACATGACCAAGATAATACAGGATTATTTTAGGTGATGATGATGGAAAAAAAATTAGAACAGATGTTTAAAGGTAAGAAAATTTTGGTTACTGGCGGAACAGGATGTATAGGAAGTGAAATCGTCAAACGGTTAGCGGAATATCATCCTAATGTTATTCGGATTTTTAGTAATGACGAGGACAATACCTATAGGATGATGAATGAGCTAGGCCAAGGTCAAGAAAAAATGATTCATGAATTGGGCAACAAACGATTTTTAATCGGCGATATCCGAGACAAAGAGCGAGTTATGCTTGCTATGGATGGAATAGACATCGTATATCACGCTGCTGCATTAAAGCATGTGCCTCTCTGCGAATACAATCCTTTTGAAGCGATTCAAACCAATGTGCTTGGCACACAAAATGTGATTGAAGCAGCACTCGCAAACGGCGTAAAGCAAGTCATCAACGTCAGTACTGATAAGGCCGTTAATCCAGTCAATACGATGGGGGCAACAAAACTATTGGCAGAAAAACTCACGACTGATGCAAATGGATATCGCGGACTAAGGAAAACCATATTCTCTAGTGTGCGCTTTGGGAATGTACTATTCTCCCGAGGATCAGTAATTCCTCACTTCGAAGAGCAAATTAAAGCAGGGATGCCGGTAACCATCACTGATCCAAAAATGACGAGATTTACCATGTCTATTGCAGATACCATTGATCTGGTGTTCCAAGCAACAAGGATGGTAAAGGGCGGAGAAATCTTTATTCTCAAGATGCCTGTAGTGACTGTAAAAGATCTAGCAGACGTTGTTATTGAGGAGTATGCAGAAAAATATGGATTGAAAAAAGAACAGATTAACACCAGAATAATTGGACCAAGACCTGGTGAAAAACTATTTGAAGAATTGATGACTGAATCGGAGGCTGAGCTTGCATTTGAAACAAAAGATATGTTGATAATTCCACCTCAGATTGCTTTACCTAGCATAAGATATGAAGCGATAGACTATGAGGGGGCAAAGAAGAGTAAATTAAAAAGATATGTCTCGCGAGATGTAAAACCTTTATCAAAAAAAGAGATCGGAAAATTGTTGTTTAAATAAAAATTAATGTTGTTTTAGAATATGAAGAATGACGAAAAAGGTTGAGGGAAAAACAGATGATTATTTCAAAAACACCATTGAGAATGAGTTTTGTAGGTGGCGGATCAGATATCCGTGAATACTATCAACATAAACATGGAGCCGTCATAAGCACTGCAATTAACAAATATGTTTATATAACCGTAAATAAAAGATTTACAGACAATATCCGTGTAGCATACTCAAAAATAGAATACGTAAAAACTGTTAATGAAATTGAACATAATCTTGTTAGAGAAGCTTTAAAAATGACTGGTATGATAAAGGGACTTGAAATTGCTTATATGTCCGATCTCCTTCCAGCACACGAAGGGTCAGGGTTAGGTGCATCAAGTAGTATTGTTGTAGGGACTTTGCATGCACTCCATGCGCTTAAAGGAGAATACGTCTCCGCCGATAGGTTAGCACAAGAGGCTTGTCAAATTGAGATTGACATACTGGGGCACCCAATTGGCAAACAGGATCAATATGCAGCAGCGTACGGAGGGTTCAACTATATGCAATTTAACGCAGATGAAACCGTAGTAGTAGAACCCATTATTTTCAAAAAAGAAATTAAAGAAAAATTAAATAAAAATTTGATGATGTTTTATATAGGAAAACAGATTATATCTGGAGATGTTTTAACAGAACAAATAAAAAAAACAGAGAAAAAGCTTCATATTTATGATAAAATGGTTGAGCAGGTTCATGAGCTTCAATATGCGTTGAGAAATAATGATCTTACAAGATTTGGAGAGACTCTTCATAAAGGATGGATGTATAAACAAAAACTTGCGAGCAAGATTTCAAATCCTATTATTGATTCATATTATAAAAAAGCCAGAAAAGCAGGTGCCATTGGTGGAAAGATCCTAGGTTCAGGGGGAGGAGGATTCCTCTTATTCTACTGTGCGGAGGAAAAACAGAATTCTTTACGAGAGGCATTACGAGATTTAAAAGAGACTCCATTTTCCTTTGAAGCATCTGGCAGCAGAATTATCCATGTGAGTGATTAGCTATGGAAAACTTCAGAGAAAGATTTACAAGAGAGTATTTAAAGAAAGTACATTCGCTATTGCATTCAATGGAGGAGGAGTTAGTAAAGAAAATGGATGATATTGCCTCTGTTCTTTTACAAGCAAGAGCGGAAAGAAAAACAATTTTTATTATGGGGAATGGGGGAAGCGCTTCCACTGCATCTCATTTCGTCAGCGATCTTTCAAAAGGTACAATCGTACCCGGATTTCCACGATTTAAGGCCGTTGCTCTTACAGATAACATTCCTACACTGCTTGCTTGGGCCAATGATACAAGCTATGAAGATATTTTTCTGGAACAACTGAAAAATTTAATGGAATCTGGTGATGTCGTTATTGGTATCAGCGGCAGTGGGAATTCTACGAATATCATTAAGGCCATCGACTATGCAAATACGAATGGTGGAACAACAATTGGGATCTCTGGATATGATGGAGGTGCACTGCTCAAGTCTGCCAAGATTAACATCCACGCACCAAGTCAGTATATGCAACGTGTTGAAGATATTCATCTCCTTATCGAGCATCTTTTAACATCACTACTTAGAGAAGAACAGCAGCGGCAACAAGGAGAATAGCGGGGTGAGATTGTGACTATTCTTGTCACAGGGAATAAAGGATATATCGGATGCATACTTACACAACTGCTCGCAGAAAAAGGGCACTCCGTCATTGGTTTTGATGCCAATTATTATAGAGGATGTGAAGTAACAAACTTCAATATGGACATACAACAAATCAACAAAGATATCAGAGACGTAACGAAAGAAGATCTTAAAGGCGTTGATACTGTCATCCATCTTGCAGCATTATCAAATGATCCTGTAGGAGAATTGAACCCTGAGTTGACCTACGATATCAATTATCGTGCAACCATCCGATTAGCCACCTTAGCAAAAGAATTAGGCAGTAAACGTTTTGTGTATTCTTCATCACAGAGCATGTATGGTATTGCAAAGATTGATGAAGAATTAAATGAAGATTCTAGTGAAAAAAATCCTCTGACGGCTTATGCAAGAACAAAGTGGGATGCAGAGTGTGAGCTTAAAAAATTATGCACAGAAGATTTTACTGTGGTATGTTTTCGACCATCCACGGTATTCGGCGTAAGCCCAAGTCTAAGATGCGACGTTGTCTTTAATAATTTTGTTGCTTGTGCATATACTACTGGTAAAATTGAAATAAAAAGCGATGGTACCCCATGGAGACCAGTTATTCATGTAAGAGATGTTTCTAACGCGTTTATTGCTGGATTAGAAGCACCTAAAGAAATAGTCTCCAATGAATCATTTAATGTCGGAATTAAAGATGGGAATTATACTGTGCGAGATCTTGCAAAAGCAGCCCAAAGAGTGGTAAAAGGATCGTCTCTTATTTTTACAGGAGAACATGGTAATGACTCAAGAACATATCGAGTTTCATTCAAAAAAATACTTACGCAATTAAAAGAGTATTACAAACCAGAATGGGATTTAATCCGTGGAGGGAAAGAACTTGTTAAATATTTCGATGAAATAGGATTAACTGAGGAAATGTTTAGAGGGAGAAAATGTAACCGATTATTGCAATTAAAATATTTGATAAAAAATAATGAATTAGATAAAAAATTATTTTGGAAATGAGAAAGATGAGTTTCAAAGGATAATCTAGGGGGCTTAAGAATTAAGTCAATTGAACAGGTAGTAATTCTGGCAGGTGGCCTCGGTAAAAGATTGCGACCGTTAACGTATGAATTACCAAAACCGATGATTAATTTTCATAATAAACCGTTTCTTGAATATCTTATCGAAATGATAAAAGAGAATGGGGTAAAGGAAGTTGTTCTTCTAGTTGGTTATCTATCTGAAAAAATAGTTGAATATTTCGGTGATGGATCAAGATTTGATGTTAAAATAAAATATTCGATTGGGGGAGTCGATGATGAAACAGGAACGAGAATTCGGGATGCGGAAAACTTGCTCAATGATCGTTTTTTTCTTTTGTATTGCGACAATTATTTACCTTTAGATTTTGAAACGTATATTAACTTTTACAACCGGCAAAAAACATCAGCATCGGTTGTGGTATACAGTAACAAAGATAGGTTCACAAAAAATAACGTTTCTGTAAATCAGTATGGAATAGTTACCAAATATGACAAAACACGTAAAGATCCCGATTTGAATGGGGTGGAAATTGGATTTTTTATACTTGAAAAAGAAAAAATATTCAAACTAATGCCTGATGAGAATTTTAGTTTTGAAAAGGTAGTAATCCCTCCGCTTGTGAAAAATAAGGAGTTATCGGGTTTTTTAACTGATCAGCGATATTACAGTATTGGAAATCTAGAACGGATTAGAATTACAGAGGAATTCCTAAAAACAAAAAAAGTGATTTTTCTTGATCGTGATGGTGTAATTAACAAAAAAGCCCCTAAAGCAGATTACGTTAAATCTTGGGAAGAGTTTGAATTTTTACCGGGGGTTCTTGAAGGTATTCGGCTTTTAAAAGAAAATGACTATCAGATATTTATTATTTCTAATCAGGCAGGTATTGCAAGAGGTCTGATGACAGAAGAGGATTTAGCCGGCATCCATAACAATATGATTTCGGAGATAGAAAAGAATGGCGGTAGAATCGATGGGGTTTACTACTGCCCACATGGCTGGGATGAAAATTGTGAGTGTCGAAAACCAAAACCAGGTATGTTCTACAGAGCCTCTCGTGAGCATCATATTGATTTGAGTAAATCCTATTTTATTGGTGATGACGAACGCGATAAAATTGCAGGTGAGGCTGCTGGAATGAAAACAATACTTGTTGATCCAGATAATAATTTTATGGATGTTGTTAAAAAAATTCCAAATATAAACAATCATAAAGGTGGCGGATATGAGAAGTTAATTAATAAAATTATTAGAAGATACAGAAAGGCTAAAAATGAGAGATTTTTTTTGTCAATTGCTGGTTGCAGTCGCGCGGGTAAAACAACACTAGCAAAAAAAATTCAAAAAGATCTTGAAGACAGAGGCATAAAATCCAAGATTATACCTCTTGATAATTGGTTGCTTGGATTAGATGAAAGAGACGGAGCCGAAACAGTTCGGGAGAGGTTTCAATATAAAAAAATATCTGAAGATTTAACCAAATTGAAAAATGGTGAAAAAGTCTACACTCGAGTTTACGATCATAAAAGTAGAAAAATAACCAGTAATAAAAGTTCAAATCCTTTATATCTAAATAAAGGAGAAGTTGGTATAATTGATGGAATAGTTGCCCTTGATATCAAGAGTTTAAGAGAAATCTGTGAGTGTCGAATATATGTTGAAGTAGATGACAAAACAAGAAAAAAAAGACTTATTGATTTTTATGTGAATTATAAAAAATATTCTTTTAAAGGAGCGAAAAAAATTATTGAACCTAGAGAATTTGATGAAGTTGAGATAATTAAAAAAACAAAAAAATATGCTGACATTATATACGAACTAGAGTAAGTAATTCTATTACTCTTCAATGTATTTTAGAAATTTGTTAAATGCGTTGAATACTTTCTTTTGGGCAGAATCTCGTTTTTTTTGTAAATCTGATTGGATTTCTTTCTTTTCTTTTATTATGTTATCAAGTAAATGAAACAGTAATTTATTGTCATTACTTTGAACTATTTGTTTAAGATCCAACGAATATTTTTCAAGACCCAAACTGTCTAGTGTACCTTTCATCTTATGTTCATATGACAAGCAGATAAAGGGAGTGCAGTTATTGATAGAGAATATTATCGAATGATATCTTGCCCCTATTACTGCTTCAGCATTTCTAATAATAATTTGCTGAATATCTGAATTGTATTTCTCTGAAATTATATTGATATGTGGAGAATTTGTCTTTTTTTGTAAATGTTTGAAATAATGGTAATCTCCTTTATCGCCCCGTTCAAACAACTGAGGTAACATCACAACTAAATATCCTTTTGACAATATTTTTTTAATAGTATCCAAATATAATTTATCTAGAATTAAGGGATCGATTTCTTTAAACAAAGGGTGCCAAGAACATAGATCATGTGGAACGAAAACAACATATTTTTTTTGCTTAAGATTTAAAAGGTCCGCAGGCAAATTTATGTCCGGAACATACGCAAAAGCAGTATCTATGGTCTCAACATAATTAATTCCTAGAGAGGATAAAATCTGCTGGCTTTCTTTATCTCTCAGGGAGATATACCCTACACAATTGAGGATTTCACAAGATTTTTTAAAGAAAAGTTTGTCACTTTTTGTTTCTGTTAGAAACGGCCCAACAGATCGTCCCCATATGGCTACTTTTTTATTATTTGCTAAAGCTAAATAAAGATCTGATAAAGAAGTCCATGATTTATAAACACCAATATTTGCTCCCCCTGGAGCCATAACTACGACATCTGAATTGTTTAGATGACGACAAAATTTATTAAAATTGGGAATTAGGTGGGCATAATTGAAAAGAAATGGATAATGAATGAAAAAGTTTTGTATCAATAAATTTATTTTATTTTTTTTATAAAAATAATATTCTGAATGTTTAATTCCTCTAGAAAAAGCTTTAACTGCTTTTGGATCGCTCCCAAAAAAAATAGTAGATACTTTAAAGCCATGTTCTGTTAAAAGTCTTATAAAAGCTTTATGAGCGGACTCATCTCCATGATTGTTAAGAGGTTGATCAATTATTACTATCTTTTTCATATTTATACCATTTTAACAAAAAAATAGCGGCAAAATTTATTTATTGTATTGTGAAGTTTTGGATACTTGTTAAAAAAATTTTTATAGGTTGAGGTGCGGAAGAATGCGATTGCTTTTTTGTAAAAGTAAAAGTTTTTATATGCTTTTTTTTTCTGGACAGCTCCTAATTGGGAATTGAAAAACTCATTGAGACTTATTTCCTCGAGGATCTTAATTCGATTTGATTTTTCCATTTTTTTAAGTATCTGATTTGCTTGTGATGATGTAACACCAACAATTGAGTGTCCAATAGCATCTTTTTTTGAATATCTTGGAATCCAGGGGTCGGATACAGAAAAATCTGCATTTGTGCCGAATGTTTTATTACAATAAAAACATCGCTTCATGGTATATATGGTCGAATGAAAATACATATTCCACTCTGATTTTGAATTATGAAAAAAATGTTTTTCCCCATCTTTTTCAATAACCTGCATACCCGACGGCCACCCATTCCCCCGGTATCTTAGATCCATTACATTATTAATATCTATTCTCTGCCTCTTGAGAAAGTCATATGTTGCATTTTTTTCGCATTGTTGAGAACAGATTAAAGAAACTAGAACATACTCAATATTATGTGACTTCATTAGTATTTCGATGGGGTTACATTGGCAAGGTAAGCAAGTAATAAAAATAGGAGATTTTATTTTATCGATATTAGATTTTAGGAAATTTAACAAATCAACCTCATGGTAGATTGAACCTGCTTGTACTATATCTTGTGATTTATAAATTATAAGTGGTTTAAATAATTCCTTTCCAGAAAAAAAATAAGCGATTGAACTTTTAATCTTATTTTCTTCAAATAAAAATCTATTCAGCTCTGTAATAAAACCACCTGAAGTACCTAACAATCGTGTATCACAGTCTTTGGAATAAGTAATATAGACATGTTGATATGTTAAATCATCGACATTCTCTTCGGCAACCATCTTAGATACAACCATGTGAAATATTTAACGAAATTACTAATAAATAATAGAAAACAATGCTTAAATAAATTTTTAAAAGTTATAGTCCATAATTAAAATATGAAAACATAAGCTTCTTTATCAATAATTTTATCTTCAAAAAAATACAATAGAATACAATAGTTTTCAAATCCATTAATGAAATTATAAAAATTATGTGGGAGTGATCTTTACTTTATTTCTTAATGAAAGCAATCCAACGGTGACTTATAATTGTATTTTTCAATAATAAATTTTTCTTTATTTCTAATAAGCTCCACAGCTTCTTCATCATAATAATAACTAGTTTTTAAATGACTGGAAGTATTTGTTTTTTTTGAGCACATAATAGTGTTAATATCCTCTGGACTGAGCTCATGGTTTGTTTTATTTAATATTTCTATTAAGTCTCTTTTGAGATTTTCTGTTTTTATAGTAAAATCTAAAATATTATTTTCTTCATCAAACTTCTTTAATTGATTATAGTTTTTAATTCCTTTAAAGAATTTTTCTTTAAAAAAATCTTTTTCATATATTTTAAAATATCGATAAGTCATAAAACCAGAAAAGGAACCAATAGAACTTTCTGCATAGCCTTCACCAAAATCTCTCATTCTCTCATCGTCAAAAATTAAATATAAGAATTTTTTAAACTTTTTTTTATCCGGTTTCCCACAAAGCACATCTCTATATAGACCCACAGGTTTTCTAATTTCACTTTTTATATGAAGCCATACATCATTCAATGAAATATTTTTTCTATTAAAAGGAGAATAGTCATTGTTAAACATAGAATTAAATAACAAGGAAGAGATTTTTTTCCAGTTTCTCTGAATTAAAAACTTATTGTTATTTTTATCAATCACCCTGCGGCGAAAGTGCCAATAAGATACATACCAATCCCATGGATTTCTAACCGAACCGACAATATGTTTTTCTGTGTCATAATTTTTTAGCCAACCGTGTTTTCCAATTTTGCAACTGTTGATTTGTTTGCCACCAACAGTTTGAGATAATAATTTAGCTATGTAATTACTACCAGTTTTTTGTAACATAATATATATTAATTTATCAGAAACAAACATCGTGATACATAATTAATATAGCTTTATAAATAACTTATTTTTCTTTTAATGATTATTTACAAACTAGTTACCATTATTAAAAGTTTTAAAATAAAGGTATATAATTGTTAAATGCATTCAATCTAAAAAGCAAGTTACATCTAGGTAAAAAAATTATATAAGGGTTGTACGTGATAAAAATGAAATTCATAGAACAGAATATACCAGGCGTGTATGAAATAAAGCCAGAGCCTAAAATTGATAACAGAGGATTTTTTATGAGAGTGTATGATGATAAAATATTTAAAAAACATGGCCTCCATAGAAATTGGGTCCATGAGAATCATTCTTTATCAGTTATAAAAGGAACTGTCAGAGGCATTCATTTTCAATATCCACCAGATTGTGAAACTAAGCTTTTAAGAGTGATTACCGGCGAAATATTTTTTGTGGTTATAGATCTTAGAAAGAATTCCAATACATTTGGCAAATGGATAAGTGTTGTTGTATCGGCAAATAAAAAAAATATGTTGTATATACCTAGAGGTTGTGCACCCGGTATGTGCACTCTCACAGACTATTGTAATCTAGTGTACAAAGTTGATAATTACTATGCTCCAAATAATGAGGATGTAATTAAATGGAATGACCCAGATATCGGAATTAAATGGCCAGTTAAAGAACCAACGATACTTTCAGAGAGGGATTCAAAGGGGCAGAGTTTAAAAAATTTTATTAAAAAACATGGAGCATTAGAGGTCTGATATGAAAGTTTTTATAACTGGGGGAACAGGTTTTATCGGAAAGTATGTTATGCAAAAATTAATTGAAGAAGATTACGATATTTCTATATTGTGTATAGAAGAACGTCTTAAAAAAGATTTTAAAAACGATAATGAAATTCATTTAATAAAAGGGGATCTCTCTGAAATTAAAGAATGGGAGGAAAAATTAAAAACTTTTGAGCCCGATGTCTGCATTCATCTAGCTTGGGAAGGTATACCAGACTATAGCTATAAATATAGTGTTAAAAATCTGATTATGAGTTTGAATTTATTTAATGTTTTAGCGGATATTAAATGTAAAAAAATAATATGTTCAGGTAGTTGCTGGGAATATAATAGAAAAAAAGGAAAACTAGACGAAAACATGACCATTACTCCTCAAAATCCATTTTTAGCAGCGAAACATTCAATTCATACTTTGGGACAGGAACTTGCAAGAGAAAACAACATGGATTTCATCTGGACACGATTGTTTTATGTTTATGGACCTGGACAGAAAAATCACTCGTTAATTCCCCATATTATAAAAACAGTCAGTTCTGGAAAAAAACCAGAAATTAAAACACCTTATTCTAAAAATGATTTTGTATATGTAGAAGACGTGGCAAGAGCTTTTTTAATGATTTTAAAAAAAAGCAAAGGGATAGATACCTACAATATTGGCTCAGGTTATTCAACCCAAATAAAAGACATTATTGATATGATTTACTTGAATTGTAACTTTAATAAAAAATTTATTACAAAAATTAATAAACCTTCCAATTCAGATATAGTGAATTTCTATGCAGATATTAGTAAAATAAAAAATGAAATAGGATGGGAACCAGAGACATCTATAGAAGAGGGAGTTGAAAAAACAGTTAAATCAATGGTAGATAAATTTGATCGTTAAAAAGAATTACAACTCAAAAAACTGTACGATTGTAATCCCTGTGTATAACAGGCCAAATTATCTAAAAAGAATATTGAATTATTACAATAGTTCCAGTATAAATTTTGACATAGTTATTGCAGATTCAAGCAATAAAGAGTTTATTCAACAAGATGAGGAAATTGTAAAATCATTTGAAAAATTAAAAATTATATATAAAAAATATTCGGATGATTTCAATACGTATTATTATAAAAAAAAGGCAGATTCATTAAAATATGCGGAAACGAAATATTGCTTATTTTGTGCAGTTGACGATTTTATTACTCCGGAAGCGATAAATAAGTCAATAGAATTTTTGGACAAGCATTCTGATTATTCATGTGTACATGGAGACTATATAAGTTTTAGATTTGACAAAAAAACACAGAAATTTTACTGGAAAAATATTTACACTTATTACAAATCAATAGACTCGTCAAAGCCAGAAGAGAGATTAAATGATCAGTTTACCAATTATATACAAACTATTTATTCAGTTCATAGGACAAATCAATTAAAAATGATATTCCAAGAAAATATAAAATACTCTGACGATGCCAGATTTGGTGAAATATTGCCCTCTTTACTTGACGTTATACATGGGAAAATGAAAAGGTTAAATGCCTTTTATTGTGCCCGCGAAAAAATCTTTGATTCAGATGCAAAAACATGTTCAACAATAATGAATTTTATAAAAAAAGGAACATACGAAGCAAAATATAAAAAATTTAGAGAATGTTTGTCAGAGCATCTAAGCAGACACTCAAATTTAAATCTTCAAAATTCTAGGAGGGTTATAGATGAGAATTGGAAATTTTATATGAAGCAGCTGAAAAGAAATCATCATCCAATAATATACAAATTTGAAAAGTATTTTGATTACAAAATTATTAAAGAATTTTATAGAATGTCATTTCGTAGAAATGACTATAAATCATGGACTGCTAGTAATCCGCCGTTAGAATATTTTAATGATTTTAATAAGATAAAAAACATTGTGTTACTAACAAGTTTAGAATGATATTTGTCTATAACTTGCAAAAAATTTCTTGATACTCAATTATTTTTTAATTTCTTCCTTTATATATGAATACATTTTTTTAATATTAAGCGTGTCCACAAATAAACCAAAATCCTCTTTTTTGAATTCACGCAAAAGATAAAGGATACCGTAATAAATAGCAAGACCAAAAAGAGATATGATCACAAGATGATACCAACGCGTAATTTTTATGTAATGCCCATAATCTGTTAAATAATAAACTATTGCTCCCATTAAAACTGCCGCAGTGCCATGAATAATTACTTTGTAATTACCTTTAACTTTTGCAACTCTAAATGCAGTGTATCTTGTATAGATAAAGGCAACAAAATATGAAACGACTGTCCCGATCGCCGCACCTGTTGCTCCAAGACCTGGAAGATTATATAATCCAATGCTTCGAATGTTAGTTGGTACCAACAAAAGGTTAAGAATAACGTTGATGAACATCATAATAACTATTCTATTGCGAACGAGTTTTGGCATATTCATGCCCGATAACTGTTTTTCATAAGGATTTAGCATTACTGCAAACAAAATAAAAAAAGGAGCGATCTGAAGAACTGGTAGAGCAGCTGCATATTTTGCACTAAGCAAAATAAAGATAATAGGACTAGCAAGAACAACCATTAGAATGATTATAGGAAAGACTATCATACTTAGGTATCTCTCTGCGCGTAATGTGATATTTCGTATGGCATCAAGATTATTTTTAGCGAAGTACTCAGATATGGTGGGAAAAAGAATCATCCCTACGGCAGTTGCAAAAAGTATTAGGAATTGTGAAAGATTGTAAACAGCAAAATATTCTCCAACTTGTTGAGATCCCCAAAACAATTGTATTGTTACTTTATCGATGTTTGTCATAACCACGGTAGAGACAGACGCGATTGCCATTGGAACTGCAAATGATATATAGTTTTTGAGATAGTTTTTTGATGGTTTTCCTGATGGGTATTTTTTGAAAAGTAAAAATGAGAGGGAAAAATGAATTATTTCGCCCATAACATAAGTATAAGCAAGGGCAAGAACACCCATGCCACTATACGCAACAACAATGGTAGCGGATATCCTTATGAGATTGTATGCAAAAAGAGATATTTCGGATTTTGCAACTTCCTTTTTAGCATTAAATGTAGATGTCATCGTTTGAGTGAATGTATTTAAAACGTAGTACGCCAACATTAAATAAATGGCCTGTTCATGCAACGGTGATTCAAAGCCTCGCCCTATCACATGTTTCCATATAGCAATGGAAATAATGACTGCAGATGCTAAAATTCCTGCAAGTAATGTTTTTATTACTGCAAAAGTTCCAATACAGGTTGCTAAATTTTTCCCCTCTGAAACTCGTTTGACATGTGCGGCGTTAAATCCCAGGTTTCCAAAAAATGAAAAAAGGGCAACAAAACCAAAGGCAAAACCGACGACGCCATATTCCCAGGGCTCCATATAAAGCGCAATGAATCTAAGCCCGACATAACCTAGTATTCCACTTAGAAGATGCGACCCAATGATAAAGGCACTTTTTCGGGCAATCATCATTGGTGAAATAGAAAGTTATTTTAAATAGATATTTAAAATACTTTACATAATTTTTGTATTTGATTGAATTTCTCCGTTAGCAACGGCTCCAGGTCCAATTAAAGCATTATTGCCAATAATAGAACCTACATTTATCACGGAGTTAATACCTGTCTGAACAGCATCCCCAATAATTGTACCAAGTTTTCTTCGTTTCGTGTCTATTTTTTTGCCGTTTAAAACTACAAAGATATTTTTCTTATCAAGCCGTAAATTGGCTACCTTTGTTCCAGCACCTAAATTGCAGTGCTCACCAATAATAGAGTCCCCAACATAATTCTGATGAGGAATATTACTATTTGCCATCACAATGGAATTTTTAATTTCACAGGCATTGCCAATATGACAACCATTTCCAATAGACGTATACGGACGGATGTAACAATTTGGTCCAATCTTACAATTATCCCCGATTACCACAGGACCTTCGATATATGAACCTGATAGAATCATAGTATTCTTTCCAATAGAGACAGCTCCTGTAATGGTTGTCTGTTTTTCTATGGTCCCTTTTACCTCTTTTTTCATTCGTTTTAACACTTCTTCATTGGCATCAAGCAAGTGCCAGGGATAAACGACATCTTTCCATTCTTTCAGCACCATTCCTGTTAGGGGTTTCTTTTTCGTCATCATATTGATTGAGTCGGTAATTTCATATTCTCCTCGGGGAGACTTTTGAGTTTTTTCAATATACGTAAAAATATCCTTGGTAAAATGATACATACCAGCATTAATGGTGGTAGAAATCGGGTTGTCCATCTTTTCATGAATGTGGAAGATAGTGTCTTTCTTGGTTTCAACAACACCGTAATCCTGAGGCTGTTCTACCTTGAAAAGCCCCATGCTGTTATCTTTGTTGACAATGTTCTTGATATCGTTTTTGCCAAAAATGGTATCCCCAGATAAAACAACAAAGTCTTTGGCAAATTTTTGTACAAGGCCAATAGCATGCGCTGTTCCCTGTGGTTTTCCTTGGTTAACATATTCTATAGAAACATTCCACTTGGCGCCATGCTCAAAGTAATGGCGTACCATCTCACTCTTATACCCTACAACAAAAATAAATTCTTTCAGTCCTGCTGCACGAGCGTTGAAAAGATTCCATTCCAACAGTGGTTTATTGGCAAGAGGGAGCATGACTTTTGGTCGAGTGTAGGTTAACGGGTGCATCCGTTTTCCTTCACCTGCCGCAAGAATGACACATTTCATTTTTTTACACCGTATCCAAACTTTTTTATTCAACTGTTACTGATTTTGCTAGATTTCGTGGTTTATCTATAGAACAGCCTCTTATGTTTGCAGTATGGTAGGCAAGTAGTTGAAGGATAACAATGATAGATATACAGGAGAGTAGTTTTGAGTTTGAGGGAAAACGCAGGATGAAATCTGCATGTTTCTCTATTTCTATATCTTTATCATCTGCTATAGCAATGACGTTTGGGCCTCTTGCTTTTACTTCTCCTATGTTAGCTATTATTTTATCATAAGTGGAATCCATTGTAGCTATAACAATAACAGGGGTGTCTTTTGTTAGAAGGGCGAATGGGCCGTGTTTCAACTCTCCAGCGGCAAATCCTTCTGCGTGTATGTATGATATCTCTTTTAGCTTAAGGGCGCCTTCTAACGATAGTGGGTAGTTTATTCCACGACCGATAAAGAAAACTGATTTTGAATCTTTAATTTGTTTCGCGATATCTGCTATGCTATCGCTTCTATCTAATATTGTTCTAACCTGCTTTGGCAGTTCTTTTAGATGAAGTATATGCTGATATAACTCATCTGATCCTATTTTATCGTTGATTAAACCGATTTTCATTGCCATTAAAAATAGAACAATTATCTGTGAGATGAATGTTTTTGTTGCAGCTACACCTATCTCTGGGCCAGATTGATTAAGGACATATCCATCTGCAGTCCTAGTGGCTGTACTTCCAATGACATTTGTGATTACTAGTGTTTTACAACCTGAATTCTTGGCTTCTTTCAAGGCAGCTAGTGTATCTGCTGTTTCTCCTGATTGGGTTATAGCTATCACTAATGACGATTCTCTTCTTGTCCCAAAATATCTATATTCAGATGCAATCTCAACAAAGACAGGTATACCAGTTAGTTGTTCTATTAGATATTTTCCAACTAAGCCTGCATAAAATGATGTCCCACATGCTACAATATATATAGAATCGAGGTTGTTGTTTAGTAGTTTTTCTACAGCATCAGGAAAGCGTATGGACCGCTCTATCTCAGATATCCGCCCTCTAATGGTCTGATTTATGGTGTCTGGCTGATCATATATCTCTTTTAGCATGAAATGCGGGAAACCAGATTTCTCAGCATCTTTGATATCCCAGTCTATTATTTCTTCTTTCTTTTTGACTTCTTTTTTATCTCCATTAAACACTTTAACTGAGTTTTTAGTAAGTACACATATTTCACCGTCATCAATAAAAATCATTCGATTTGTATACTTAAGTAAAGCAGGGACGTCTGATGCAAGAAAATTTTCGTTATCTCCGACTCCAACAACGAGTGGGCTTTCATTTCTTGCTCCAACCATTTTATCAGGTTCATCTTCACATACAACTGCGATAGCATATGACCCTTTTAGTTTTTTAAGAGCGAGAAAAACCGCGTTTTCTAAGTTGCCTTTGTAATTTTTCTCTATCAGATGAGCAATTATTTCTGAATCTGTCTGAGATCTAAATTCAACACCCTGTTTTTCAAGTTCTTCTCTCAATGTTTTGAAATTTTCTATTATTCCGTTATGAACCACAGCAATTTTTTTGTTATTGCTCAGGTGTGGATGGGCGTTTTCTTTTGTTACGCCGCCATGTGTGGCCCATCTATTATGTCCCAGGCCAATAGTTCCAGCGGTTTTGGTTTTTGTAATCGTTTTTTCAAGTTGTTTTATTTCTCCAACTTCTTTGTAAACTTGTTGTTTTTTATCCAATATTGCTAATCCTGAAGAATCGTAGCCACGATATTCCAATCTTTTTAAACCATCAAGTATGACTTTGTCTGCATCACGAAATCCATTATAACCGATTATCCCGCACACGTTTACATCACTTTGCTATTACTTTCTATGTTTTTCCTAATCCTTTTCATAGACTCGATTTTGCATTTACGCCCGATTATAACACCTGGATCTACAACTACATGATTATTAATTGTGCAGTCTTCACCAATAAGTGAGCCTAAATTTTTGACTTTTTTGAATTCTCCCTCCATTTCTATCGTCTTTTCACCGGAAGTGCTTGAAAAATTATGACCCAAAATGCTGCCACGAGCAACAATTGAGTTTGTAATAAATGAGCTTGAGCCGATATGTGTATCATTCATTATGACACTGTTTTGAATTTGGGCGGCAGGGTGGATAAAAGAGTTATCACCAATACTTGTCGAAGGGAAAATACAGACGTTAGGTCCTATCTCACATCCCTCACCGATAATAACGGGTCCTACTATGTATGATCCTGAATAAATTTTTGTGTCTTTACCAATTGATACACTACCGTTTATTGTCACATTTTTTTCAATGGTTCCACCAGTTGATGCTTTTATATTTTGCAACATTGTTTCATTTACTTGTATAAGATCCCAGGGGTATACTATATCCATCCATGAACTAGCGATATTTGTACTAAAAATCATACCTTCTTTGAGCAGTGATTGTACAACTGATGATAAATCATGTATTCCTTGTTTTGATAGTGCTTCTATTTTTTTGAATACATTCTTTGGGAATTTGTATATCCCTGTTGATATAAATTTTCCAATTTCTTCTTTAGGTTTTTCAACAAGTTCTTTTAAGTTTTGTTTTTCCAAAAATATTACGCCGTATTTTGATGGATGGGAATGTTCTTTTATGAGAATTGAATATTCTGATTTATCTTGTGTCAGTTTTTGTATGCTTTTGTTATCTATTATGTTGTCTCCTGCTAAAACAATAAATGATCCTTTTATCTTGTCTTTTGCTTGTAAAAGCGCATGAGCTGTTCCTAGTTGTTTATCTTGAGTGACATATGTAATTTTAATCCCTTTGTAGTCCTTAAGATAATCCATTATCACTTCTTTTTTATATCCCACTACTAAAACAACTTCTGCAACACCTGTGTTTTTTAATGCATCTAAGACGTGTTCTAAGAGCGGTTTATTTGCAATCGGAAGCATTACTTTTGGCATGGTTTCTGTAAAGGGTCTTAGTCTTTTTCCTTCCCCTGCAGCAAGAATGATTGCTTTCATGAAAATCTCCTTTTAGGTGTAAGCTTGGTTCACCTATTTTACATTTTCTTACAAGAAAAATGCGTGAAAAGGCTAGCGAGCACAATGTTCAATTGACAAAAAGGATGGAATGGCGGCATTTTTCAGCAAGTTTTTTCTTCAGTTTTTTGACGGGAAGACCCAGAGTTCCTTTTTTCTTTTGTTGTCTCCCAATAATGATGAGTTTTGCCTCGAGGGCATCTGCTGCATCCATCATTTCCTTTTCTAAGCCACCAGTTACAAGTTTTACGTCAATTCCCTGCTTTTCCATTTCTTCAACAAATAACACTCCTTTCGCGCGGAGCTCTTGCGCAGACTTTTTTGCTGATCGTCCAAAGGCCGTATCAACTTCAACCGCATCTTTAGTATCCACCACATATAACAGTTGTAATTTCCAACCGAATGCTTTAGCTAGTGCAAGACTTACTTCAGGGACCTTTTGATTAGGAGCAAGGTTTGAGCAGACGGCAAGAATGGCATCATTGCCTTGCACGTTTGAAACTGCCCACAGGGGAATGTCAACGGGCAACTCATCCATCAGCCGATAGTTCAACACACAAGCTTTTTCAAACCCCATCAAAAGTAAATCGTATGGCTTGCTAGTAATTTCTTGATTGATAACAGTACTAAACTCTCCCTGCGCTATTTTTTCCTCAAAGGGCGTGTTTGTCTTTTTAAAAAAGCGACGTGCTTCCTGAAAAATAATGGAATCTGCAGTACGTTTATACGTTTCTATCGTGCCTTCTTTTGTTGTATTGCGATCATAACATGTTCTAAAGGCATCTGAACGTTTATCTGCCTGCTGAAGAGTCTTTTCTTCAATGATATAGAGTAGCGTAACGATACTTCCAAATTTTTGAGCGAGAAACGCTACTCGTTCTAAGACATCTGCCCGATAAAATTCAGAAGAAATCGGAAGAAGAATCTGCTTAAACATGGTGCCTGCCTCCTTTAAAAAACAAGTTCTTTTTCATAATCCTAACACCCCCATCCAGTAAAATACAGCAACAAGAAAAATAACAATGATACATAAGACGTTGGCAACACTTCCAGCTTTGAATAGGTCATTCGTTGAAAAGTAACCTGAAGAATACGTAATGGCATTTCCTGGCGTCGCAATCACCAGCATAAAGGCAAGCCCCCCACAAAGTGCAATAGTCATGGATGCCAAAAGCGGGCTGATGCCTTCAATATTACCTGCTATAGCAATACCTATTGGTAACAAAATTGCGACGGCACCAATATTTGACATCACATTGGTAAGAAGGACGGCAAAAACAATCATAATGAGAAGAACGAGATACACATTATCCCCTACAGCAGTGAAAAGCAAATGAGCGATCCATGCACCTGCCTGCGTTTCTTGCACCCCAATTCCTAGTGTTATCGCACCGCCATACAGTAAAATAATGCCCCACGGCACTCGTTGCTCAACATCCTTCCAGCTAATGGCTCCTGTTAAAAATAACAATACCGCTGAAAGAATAGCAACAGCAGCGAGCCCAAAATATTGATGGGATGAAAAAAGAATCCATAGTACAACAGTAAGAGCCAAGATTCCCAATACTGCTTTTTCCTTTCCGCTTATGCTTCCTGTGAGTGTTACTTGTTTGTTGATTTCTTTTTTTGCTTCGGTAACATCGGTAATCTCAAGAGGAAAAACAAGTTGTAAAATAAGCCACACAAGAGGAAGAGAGAGAAACACAACAGGCATGGAATAGCTCATCCACTCAAAAAAGGTGATATTTACCGCAGGTGTAAGATCTGATAGTACACCAATAGTAAGAGGATTTCGTGCACCGCCGATAAGTGTTCCTAGGCTTCCGATGGAGCATCCATAGGCAACACAGAGCATACTTACTTTTCCAAAGTTACTCTGTTTAGGAATAAGTTTCATAGCGACTAAAATCGATACGACGATGGGTAGAAACAGTGCTGCTACCCCATGTTCCGGCATAATAAACGAAAGACACGCACAAGAAACCATGATACCAAAGGTAAAAACTCGAGGATTATGTTCAAAGAAACTAAGGAATTTTAAGGCAATTCTTCTATGTAATCCGTGCTTTTCAATAGCAGCAGCAAGCATGAATGCACCAATGAGAAAAAAAACTGCTTTGTTGCCAAATGAAGAGAATACTTCCTCGGCAGTCATTGCCCCCAATATCGGTTGTAATACCATAATGAGAAGCCCTGACACGGCAAGCGGTATAGGTTCAGTTATCCAAAGAACCGCAGCCATCACCAAAATACCTATCATGACCTGGCCTTCGTGAGTCAAGCCGCTCGGAGTTGGCAAGAAAAAAAAGGTGAATACAACCACAAATGACAGTGCAATAAAGAAGACATCTCGCTTTGAGAACATTGGTTGTTGCGGTTCCTTTTCCTTCTTCTCTTCTACCATGCTATCGCATAATGCAACGTATTGTGCTTCTAGCTTTTTTTAATATCTCTCCGTTGTCGGTATAAAGCACCATCAACGACCTGCATCATGGCATTTGCATTTGATGCAGGCATATCAAGAAAGGCGGCAATCCGTTGTATGTGCTTTTTTGGTTGAGAAACAATCTCATTATATGTAACGTATAAGACGCGCATGTCTTTTCGCTTATTGATAGTATCTTTGATGTGCATGTTCAGCTTCAGAAAGCTTGTTTTTGTCTCTTGCCGATGTTCATCTGGTTTTCCCATCATGCGTTCCATAGAATCAAGTATTTCCTCGATATGTCGTTCAGAGTAAATGATGGCGTACTTTCCTTGCGGAAGGAATTGCAGGCCGTAGGCTGTTATTTTAATGAACTTGCCCGCATACACCGATAAAGGAAAGGTTCCCTCCTGAAGTCTATTGATAATTTTTCCACCTTCAAGTTCAAAATACCCTTTAGGATTGTGTGCATCTGACGGTCGTGAACGATCGAACCCGATAGGTACTCCTCCTGCCTGAAGCATCTGCATCAACAGAGAAGTTCCTGAGCGTTCAATTCCCGAGACAATATAATTCACATCTCTCTTCAGTACCATACGAGCCACGCTACAAGGTTATATATCCCAATCCTTCCAATGTTTTCAGTACTTTATCAACGCTTTCTTCTACCGACTCTTTGTCTGTTTCTAACATCAATTCTGGATGATCGGGCTCTTCATACGGATCCTGCACGCCGGTAAAATGTTCTATTTTTCCAGCAAGTGCTTTTTTGTACATACCTTTTACATCGCGCTTCATACACACATCGACTGGGCATCTCACGTAGATTTCGACAAACGATCCGATTTCTTTTCGTGATTGTTCTCTTCGTTTTTTATAAGGAGAAACAAAGGTTGCGAGTACGATAATATCGTTTCTGGTCAGCAATTTTGCAACAAAGGTTACCCGCTTGAGATTTTCTTCACGGTCTTTTTTTGAAAAACCAAGATCACTGGTCAAATCCTTGCGAACGATATCGCCATCAAGATGCTCGACAACATAACCTTTCTGTTTCAAGTGGTAAGCAACTTTTCTTGCAATGGTTGTTTTTCCGCAACAGGGAAGGCCAGTAAACCACACGGCAAATCCTTTTTGTTTTCTCATGACATTCCTCACACCGAGAGAAATTTGATGATTTCATCGACAAACAAATCAGTTTGGTTCTTAGGAACAATAGCACCCAATACCTCTTTTTTACCCCCGCATTTTAGTCCGAGTGATTTTCCTTGCATAATCATAGGTTCTAAGTTTTTATTGCTTCTGACGTAGACTTGATCCTTATCAGAAAAAAATCCCGTGTTGACTACTACTGTATTTTTGCCACTGCTCCAGGAAACATTTCTGGTGATGGTAGAGATAATATTATATGGTGTATGTATTTTTTTCAGAATGATATCTCCGATCATTTGATCTGGCAGGCGCAGTTGCTGCTCCATTTCTTCATTCAATGTTTCATACTGTTTATTCCATTCTTTGTTGTGTAAGATAGCGTCACCAGTGCCGTGCTCAAGAAGAAAACGAGGGGCATGTTCTACTGCTTTTTTATCTCCCACTTTATAATTTGAATCAAGAAGATGAACCATTTTATGCAATTCATCAAACGTCAGGTTATGGTCGCGACAGAAGTCATTAATATGGTGATGGAAAAAAGGATTGTGCTTGATATTTTGTTCGTGATCACCAATGATTCCTAAGATAGCAAACAAATTGATATCGTTGCCAAGAAAGGTGTTAATAATCCATGATGCAGAAGGATAGTTGTTGGGATCCTCCCCCTTAATCACGGGATTGTGATGAAAAACAGTGGATATTTCTTCACCCAGATGGTGATCAAAAATGAATACTTTTGCGTGTTCTGCAAGTGTTACAATGTTGTCTTTGGGTAAGTTCATATCAGCAATAATGACAAAATCATAGGTTACATACGCTTGTAATTCCTCTGTAGTGAGATAATAGTTTCCTAGAAGGGGTGTTTTGTTATCAAGAGATTTGTTTGAAAAGTGTGATAACAGTAACCGTGCAGAACAGATGCCGTCAGTATCCCAGTGATGGATCAGAAGACCGTTACCACCCTGTGTGTCTAATAATATGTGATCTCCCCCACTAATCTCTAATCATGCCTGCTCCTACTGTCTCATTTGTTTGCTCGTCAATAAGAATAAGACTTCCCGTAGAGCGATTTCTGCGGTAGCTATCAAAAAAAAGAGGTTGAGCTGCACGCAACATAATACGCCCGATATCATTGAGACCAAGTTCATGGACGTCTTCGAGCCGATGGAGCGTATTGATGTCGAGTTTGTATCTGATTTCTTTCACAATACATTTGGTTTCTTTTGTTGTATGCCTAAGAATGTACTTCTTTCCAGGTTCAAGTTTTTTCTTGTTCATCCAGCAGACGGTGATATCGATATCTTGACCAATAGCAGGAACATTATTTTCTCGTACAATCATATCACCTCTACTTACATCCAGATCGTCAGCAAGTTGCAACACCACCGACATGGGAGGAAATCCCTCGTCCACGTTTTTGTTTTGGTTTTCTATAGAAGTAATAGTCGTAGTAAATCCTGAAGGCAACACTTTGACGCTATCCCCTGGTTTAAAAATGCCACTTGCTATTTTTCCTGCGTATCCTCGATAATCGTGAAAGGTATCATTCCGTGGGCGAATGACATATTGCACAGGAAACCGACAGTCAATAAGATTTTCATCACTACTAATGTGAATATTTTCTAAGATATACTTCAAGGTGGATCCTTCATACCACGGCATATTGTCTGATTCGTCAACCACGTTATCTCCAAGAAGTGCAGAAATAGGAATGAAATAGACATCTTTCACTGCAAGTTTTGAAACAAAATCCTTGATCTCATTTTTAATGGTTTCATAGACTTCTTGACTAAAATCAACCAAATCCATTTTGTTGATACAGATAACAAAATGAGGGATTTGTAAGAGTGATGCAATAAAGATATGCCGATGGGTTTGTTCGACAACGCCCTTTCGCGCATCAATAAGAATGAGGGCGAGATTCGCCGTCGATGCCCCCGTAACCATATTTCGTGTGTACTGAGGATGACCAGGAGTGTCAGCAATGATAAATTTACGTACTGGTGTGGCAAAATAGCGATAGGCAACATCGATAGTGATTCCTTGCTCCCGTTCTGCTTTGAGACCATCCATCAACAAGGCAAGATTGGTATCCTCGCCTCTTTGCTTACTGATTTTTTCAATAGTTTCAAGCTGATCGTTAAACAATGTTTTGCTGTCATAGAGTAAGCGTCCAATGAGAGTGCTTTTCCCATCGTCAACACTACCTGCAGTAGTAAACCGGAGAAGTTCCATGTCAAGGTATCCCTTCTCTGAGCTCATTAGAAATATCCCTCCTTCTTCCGGTCTTCCATTGCCGTCTCTGAACGCTTATCGTCTGCCCGACTTCCTCGCTCTGAGCTGCGAAGTTGTGCTACTTCCTTCACAATCTCCTCAACCGTGTGTGCACTCGACGTGGCAAGACCTGTACAGGTCATATCACCAACTGTTCTACATCTCACCATCATTATTTTGATGTTCTGTTCTTCTTCATCATCTAAATTGAGATAGTCTGAGTATGCAAGAATAACGCCGTCTCGGATGAGGCACCTTCGTTTGTGAGAAAAATAAATTTTGGGGATGTCAATGCTTTCTTTCAGAATATATTGCCATACATCCATCTCTGTCCAATTACTCAACGGAAAAACTCGAAAATGCTCTCCGACATTTTTCCGTCCATTATAAATATCCCACAATTCTGGTCGCTGATTTTTGGGATCCCATTGACCGAACTCATTACGATGGGAGAAAAATCGTTCTTTGGCACGCGACTTTTCTTCATCACGCCTGCCTCCACCAATGGCACAATCAAACTTATGTTCTGTGATGGTATCAAGCAATGTGGTTGTTTGAAGATAGTTTCTGCTTGCGTATTTGCCTGTTTCTTCTTTAACACGCCCCTTATTAATTGAGTTTTGTACTAAGCCGACAATCAATTGAGCGTTGAGTTTTTTAACATATGCATCACGATATTCAAGGGTTTCGGGAAAGTTGTGACCAGTATCAATATGTAAAAAAGGATAGGGGATGTTTGCTGGATAAAACGCTTTTTTTGAAAGATGAGCCAATACTATAGAATCTTTTCCACCTGAAAATAATAAGCAGGGACGCTCAAATTGAGCGGCAACTTCTCGTAAGACGAAGATGGCTTCGGATTCCAATTTTTCTAAGTGTGTAAGGTTATAATGGGTCACAATATTGCCTCTGTTTTTTCTACCTTTTATCCCCCTTAGTCTAAATATCCGAGGGCTCGAAGACGATCTTTTACCTTTTCTTCATCTTCTTTGCTAAATGCTTCCTCATGATCGTCTTCAGTATTTGATATAACTTCCCGCAATACATAGGTAACGTAAGAGGAGAGCGAAGTGAACCCTGTACCTTGAATGCGTTTTTTAATTTTTTCTGCTAGCGGCGTGGGAATGGAGATGGTAGTATATTTTTTATCGTCTTTTTGTTCAGCCATTCAATCACCTAATTATATATCATTATGGGCAATTATATATCATTATATTTAATTATTCCTTGTGATGGTCGGTATACAATGGGCATCTATTAAAAAAGAATTTGGTGTATGTAAATTCCTAGAGAGATAGCACTTGTAAAAAAAGAAATAATAGATACACTATTACTGCTTTGTCTCCCAGGTGACATTGTGAAAATCGACGATATTAGAGTGGCCATACTTCGAATTGAAGGAACGAATTGCGAACAGGAGTCATTTGATGCGTTTAAGAGACTTGGCGCCAATCCTGAATTTGTTCACTTGAAACAAGTGCTTGGTATCGACTGTAATATGGATGAAAAACGAGATTTTTTTGATTATCAATGTATCATGATTCCTGGTGGGTTTTCTGCTGGCGACTATATCCGTGCAGGTGCCATTTTTGCTGCACGAATAAAAAGTAAATTGCAACAAACGTTGGTTGATTTTGTCAAGCAGGAGTACCCCGTTCTTGGAATATGCAACGGTTTCCAGGTATTAACTGAGTTGGGTCTGTTGCCTGGAACAGATGAAATTATGAGTGCCATCCCCAAAGCCTGTCTCAACATCAATGACTCAAATCGATTCGAGTGTCGACCTAGCTTACTCAAGCACGAAAATAACGGCACGTGTGTATTTACATCAGCCATACCTAAAGGAGACATCAGGCTCATTCCCAGTGCCCATGCAGAAGGGAAATTGTTGTTTCCGTTAGATAAACAAGAAGCCTATTTGAAAGCACTAGAAGAAAACGATCAAATAGTCTTCCGATACGTTGATCCTGATGGCAACTATGCAGGATACCCTTGGAATCCTAACGGATCCATTTCAAATATTGCGGGCATTTGTAATCGGAATGGAAATGTCTTTGGCATGATGCCTCACCCTGAACGGACGTTTTTTAAACACCAGCATCCAGATTGGACAGCACATGAATTACAGAATAATACTGGAGATGGAAAAGCTGTTTTTGAGTCGGTTTTAAGCTACATACAAAAAACATTTTAAGGGAATTGAAAAAAAAGGAAATTACAAATAGGCTTAGGCCATTCATACTACTGGTGCACGCACGGCACCTCCAAGTTAAAACATGAAAAGTTTTTGGGATGGGGAAGCGTGGAGGTGGTGAGGAGAGATAGGAAAAAATTAGGATTACTCCCCCATCCTATAGAATATAATGGGCTTATATGTATATAAATGTTTTTATTTTTATTTTAAATAAATTATGTAAGCTCTATAGATTATGATGGTTTTAGGCAGAAAAGCTATGCACATCTATCAAGTTTTGATAAGAGGCTATCGAGATGGATGACGGTTTTCCCAACGGGCCGGTTTGTATCAACAATGTTCCAGTCTTGGGCAAGCATGAGCGCTTTTTTTCTCACTTTTGTCAGTTCCTCAATAGTTTCGAACATTTCAATTTCTGAACGTTGTTGCACACGAGCCAGCAATTCTTCAGGTGACGCATCAAGAAAAAACATGTATGAAGAAGTAGGGACTAGTCCTGCAAAAAAACGGTAGGCTATCTTTGAAAGAAAGGGAGAAAGATACGCCGTTCCCATAAGATAACGAACCATGATTAAGGTGTCAATATTTTTCTTATTGTAATACGCTCTTACCGATCGTAGCACATCAAGCATGTAAAAAATAGCTGCCTTTACTTTATTCACAGGACCTGAACCAAGTAATGACTTTTTGGTTGCTCTTCCAAAAAAGTTATCTGATTCGGGGTGAGACCGAAGAACCACCCGTTCTCCTTTTTCTTCGTACCGACGTTTAATGAATTGCGCATGCGTGTCTTTTCCAACGCCATCCAATCCATCAACGATAATAAGACGCATAATCCGTCAACCTATAACAAAGACCCAGTAGATTAAAGGAGCGATAAACGGGACCGCGATATTGTCCAATCCTTTTGGCGAAATAGCTTCTGCAAACATAGCCACTGCCGCGATGTATACAAGTATGAGTATCTTATCCTGTATCTCTATTTCATAAAAAAGGAGTGCTAGGAGAATGGTGATAAGCGTAAACACAAACATCGCCAACGACCCTAGATAGCTTTTACTATCTCCCCAGACGTTATAATGCCGTTTTCCAAATTTGACACCAAGTAATGAGGCAAACCCATCTCCATAGGACATGGCAAGAATGCCAATGGCAATAAGTTCTTTATGATCGAAGAAAAGGTATGCCAAGACCGTCCACGCAATGGAATAGTAGACAAGTCCCATGCCGTGTCCGGCAGCCGACGTCTTTCCTCTAATGGACTTGATAGGTGAATGAGGGCTCATCAAAAAAGTAAAAAGAATAAAGGGACCTGCGGCAAGAAATGCCATGACTTCTCGTGTTTGAAAAATAGGCAAGATAAAGGCAATATTACCCACCATGATATGGAGGATTTTTCTACTGACCGTTGGGTAGCGATCAAGTAGTTTTTCCGTAATAATCAACAGGATAGCAACATAGATATAGACAAGTAGCACACCAGAAACATCGCGCGGTATCATCAAGACCCCCCCTCAGAAGACTACTGCATAAACGCCCCAAGTAAAAAGCCAATAAGGCCGATAAAGAGGGCAATGAGGGTAAATTTTCTATAGAGTTTCATATGAACATCCTTTTTAAAGATGAGTTGCAGTGATGTACTCAGCAGCATGGTATCCGTGAGTAATATCGGTACTAAGTAATAATAATTGAGATAATATATATTATAGTTTTCTATAAAAAAGGGAACGAAACTCAGCGCAATTGCGATTAGATAGAAGAAGGCGGCAAGAACATTGGATGCTCGGATACCGATATACTTAGGAAATGATTTTACTCCTTGTTCCCTGTCTCCTGTAAAATCCATAACGTCTTTCATAATTTCTCTACCGGAACCAGCAAGAAAAGCGATGAGCGCAACAATCAGTATGGCGGGGTGAAGAGAAAAGTTAATTCCGGACGTCCCGAGAACGGCAGCACCACCAAAAATAAATGGAATGGCCATGACATAGGCAATGTAAAAATTACCCAAGAGTTTGATTTTCTTCAGTTTTGCATCATAAAGAACGGCCAAAAACGCAGTGACTAAAGCAATGAAAAAGCACGTAAGATTGACAAAATACGAACAGAGAATACCTAACGGGAAGAATATTGCAAAAAGATACAACGCCGTGTTTGGTTGAAGGTCGCCTCGTACCAGTGGCCGGTCAGTTCGGTTATTTTTTTTGTCAATATCGATATCAAAGTAATCATTCAGTGCAAACGTACTTGCCTCTAAAAAGAGTGCCGTGAAAAAAGTCAATATAAATTTATCAAGTGCGGGAAATCCTTCTCCTTCAAGTGCAATAATAGATCCGATGAGAATAGCAATCGCAATCATGACGCCATGCTCAAGACGCATCAGTTCCCAGATGGCCTTAAGAACTTTCATGTAGTGACGATACTAAGGTATAGGATATTATAACCTTTTGGTATCTGAAAAAAGAACTGTTTTTATGAAAAGATTTTAATAATAGTCAAAGTTATCTACAGAAAAACAAAGGTGATTCATGTGGAATATAAGATATCGGGAGACAATTTGCAGTTGGTTACCATTCAAATAGATCCTGGGGAAAAACTTTTTGCTGAAGCAGGATCAATGGTATATCAAAGTGGCAATATCAACATGGAAGCAAAAATGAGGGGGGGATTGCTGAAAGGAATAGGAAGAAAATTTGCTGGGGAGACTATGTTTCTCACAGAATTTACTTCTGCCGGTGGAAGGGGAATGGTTTCATTTGGAGGAAACGCGCCAGGGACCATAAAACCCTTAGAAATTACTAGTGAAAAGGAATTTATCGTGCAAAAAGATGCGTTTCTGGTCGCCGAAAATTCTATTGAACTGAGTGTTGCCTTTCAAAAAAAGCTTGGTGCAGCGTTTTTCGGTGGCGAAGGATTTATTCTTGAGAGATTAGGAGGGAAGGGTACCGTGTGGATCCATGCTTGCGGAGATTTTGTTGAATTTGATCTCAAACCGGAACAGATATTAAAAGTTGATACAGGGAGCGTCGTCGGGTGGGATGGCACAGTAACCTATGATATCCAGAGAGTAAAAGGAATTAAGACCATGTTTTTTGGCGGCGAAGGTATCTTTTTGACAACACTGAAAGGACCTGGAAAGGTAATACTTCAATCACTGAATCTCGGCAATCTTGCTACAGCGTTATCTCCTTTTATGTCTCAAAGGAGCGGTAGCTCAGGAAGCCAAAGCGTTACTGGGGCGTTAATCGGAGGGCTCACGAGATGATAAAAGGCATTGTAGCGGCATTACTCGGGGCGCTTCTTGTTGCGGTCATCATTGTAGGGATTATCTACCTCTTCTTTAGTGGCGTATTGCTCCTGCTCTTTGGATTCGTCGTAGCCGGGGTTCTTGCTGCTGCAGTAATACTATTCATTATTGTGTTTGTCTTTGCCCTTATCGTGTTTTTCGCGCTGTTCTATTATATGGCAGAGAAAAAACCTGAAATCACACCAGGAGAGTACACTCTACAAGAAGAAAGAGGGAAAAACGAATAAGACCTCTTCTCCCCCTTCTTTTTTTATTCGAACGCAATAAGTTAAGTCTGTTGTGTTATTTTATGGCTTGAGTATTACTTTAAGAGAATGTTGTGCTTTTGCTGCCAATTTGAAACCTTCTGCTGCGTTACGAAGAGGCAATCGATGGGTGATGAGATCAGTCACTTTCACTTTTTTTGTGTTAATGAGTTCAATTGCCTCCAGTATATCCCGTGGTGCACCAGCATAGGTTGACACCATGGTAATCTGGTTATTCCACAGGTCAAATAAGGGAAAGGGGATGGTGACGCCCGGTTTGGTCGGAGCGAAGAAGAGAATTGTTCCCCCTTTTGCAACTGAGGATAATGCCTGTTGTACTGCGGAGGGTACCCCTGCGCAGAGGATGACCAAATCTGCAAGGTTGCCCTCATTGTGTTGTTTCACTTTTTGGACAATATCTTCCTTTGCATCAATAGCAACATCGGCACCCATCTTCTGTGCATAGCGCAAGCGATTTTTATCAATATCAGTTGCAAAGATCTTGCTTGCACCATATGCTTTGGCGAGTTTGATGTTGAGAAGCCCAGCAACACCACTTCCTAGAAGAAGAACGCTCTGTCCTTTTTTCCTTCTTATGCGGGCAATCCTTAACCCTCTCACTACGCAGGCAAGCGGCTCAATAAACACACCTTCTTCATAGGTCATCTCTTTTGGAAGGAGAAAAGTACCGCGGTCCACATTGATTTCAGGAACTTTGAGATATTCTGCAAATCCGCCCGGATAGAAGTTGGTGGAATGTAATAAGTCGCATAAGGTGTGCTGGTCCTGCTGACAAAAACTGCAGGTGTTACAGGGCACATGATGGGAAACAAAGACACGGTCTCCTGCCTTGTATTTTTTAACGTGTTTTCCTACTTGTACAATATCGCCTGCAATTTCATGACCGAGAACCCGAGGTGCTTTCTTAATGCGATACCATTCCATAACATCTGAGCCGCAAATACCACTTGCTTTGACCTTGACTAAAAGCTCCTTTTTAGAAATCGTCGGAATGGGCATCTGTTCAATTCTCACATCATTATTATTGTAATACATTGCAACTTTCATTGTTTTCATTTCAAGTCCCTGTTGCTTATGAGTAGTTATTTAATAGATTTTACGTTTAGCAGTAGGTGAAAGGTCTATGAAAATTGGAATTGTCTATTATTCTCGAACGGGAAATACCAAACATGCTGCACAGGTGCTTGAACAAAAATTAAAAGACCATGGGCAGCAGGTTGATATCATCGAAATTCAACACCTAAAAAGACCTGGATTTTTTAGAGCGGGAAGAGCAGCGATGAAACAAGAAGAGCTTCCCATCAAAAATACAGATGTTGCTCTCAGAGACTATGATGTCGTGCTGGTTGGATCGCCCACGTGGGCAGGAAAACCTTCGCCATATATTCGCTCCTTTTTTACGAAGGCAAATGCATTTGAAGGAAAAACAGCAGGAGTGTTTATTACCGGAGGTGGGCCTGGCGAAGACAACGTAAAGAACAGCGAGTTGCTAAAAGAGTATCTTGGTTCTATCGGGCTGAAGCCGGTTGACTGCACGCTAAACCTGCAGATGAAAAAAGAAGAAATCGTCAACGGTGAACAATACATCGATAGATTCATACGAAATATTATGAAATAAAAATTTCTTGAGTCTTTGTAATATCCATTGACAATGAGGCATTTAAAATCACTTTGATAGAGAACTTGTCATGATCTTGGAAATGAATGTTTATTCCCCAACTTTGAGTTTTTTCCGCCATTTTTCTTGCTTGACCAAATTTTCCGGTTCGCATACATTCTTCTGATTTAATAAATATGTCATTTGGTATTTTTATAGAAAAATCATAGGTTGCGTTCCCATAATAGTTTTCATGAGAAAGAATTTTTTCATCTTGATAAAATATTTCTTTATAGGATTCTTGGTTTATTGATTGTGTAGAACTTTTTTCTGCAATAAAAGCTACCTTGAGAACGTTTGCTTTTACGGGACGGGTGAATTCAAATTGTACTTTACCATCTATTGTGTCCCCTGCGGAATATTTTTCTCTATCAAGTATTATTTTTATTTTATTTGCAACAAGTTCTCTATGTTCAACTACATGCATTGCAACATCAGCAACTGTCTTTAATGATAGGAATAAAATCAATGTTATTTGAGGGGCACCTGACATTAAAAATATTCCTCCAAAAATTATTGTAAGATGCATTGGAACTATTCTGATGTAAGGAAATATCATAACTTTATCAATGCTTTGTTTCTTTTGTGCATCGTTTTCTCCATTATACAAAAATGAAAATAGATGATTTGCAAAAAATATAGATACGACAAATAAGACAGTTAAACCTGTAAACAAAGTTTGAGAGCCCATACCAAAAAAAGGATCAGAAGTTAGAAAGATAAAGTAACCAAAATGAAACCCGCCATAATGAATTAAAAAGAAAAAAGCTGTACCAACTCTATTGAGAAAGGGGGGATTTTTTAGGCTTAGCATTTTAAAAAGGGTAAAAATTCCAATAATGACACTTTGACACCAGTAAATAAACATTATAGTAATAATATCCCAATTTTCAAAAATTGCAAAAAAAATCATTATGATATTTGATAAGATTAAAAATAAAGCCGAATGGTCTGATAGAAAACCTCGGCCAATTTTTTTATCATCTGATGTAAAATTAAACATTTAATTCACGTATAACTTACATTGACCTTAATCTTCGTATTCTTTCATCAACCGGAGGGTGCGTCGACCAAAGTGAACTGACTGACTGACCTTTAAAAGGATTTGAAATATACAGTGGTGCAACCGTTTTCGATCCCTTTGGCTTTTCCTTTGGATGGTCGGCTTTGATTTTCTCTAGTGCCTTAGCAAGACCTTCAGGATTCCTGGATAAATACGCGCCACTAGAATCGGCAAGATATTCCCGCTTTCGAGATATGGCAAGATAGGTAAGTCTTGAAAATAAGGGAGCGAGAATGGCAAATAAAATAGCAATAACTAAAATGATTACATTGCCGTCGTTTCTTCCTCTACTTCTCCCCGCACCTCCCCAAAAAAGAGACCAAAAGACAATTTCAGAAATCAATGCAATAGCACCAACAACGGCAATGGTAACCGTTGCAATGAGAATGTCGTTGTTTTTAATGTGACTCATTTCATGCGCAATAACGCCCTCTAACTCCTCTTGATTGAGTTTGTGTAATGCACCAGTAGTTACACAAACAACTGCATCTTGGGGTTTTTTACCCGTGGCAAAGGCGTTAATATACTCAGAATCTTGAACATACACCTTGGGCATGGGAAGGCCTGCAGCAATGCTTATTTCTTCAACCCTGTTAATCAAAAGTTTTTCTTCTCTGTTGTTTGGATTTGCAGGACGTGCTTTAGCTGCCGCAAGAACGGTTGGTACTGAAATTGAATACGTAACAGCCACATAACCAATAGCGATAGGAACACCAAAAGCAAGAGCAATAAACAAATTACCGGAAAAAAGGATGTAGCCGACTGCAAAGACTATACCAAAGAAAAGGAGTGCCATAAACGTACAGATAACTACAGTTAACCGCTTATTTCTCCGAATATGATCTTCGACAAGCAGCTTCTTTTCCATGATACCAAACGAAGGATTAAAATGTTACTTTTGGTAATTCTCTTGATGCTTCAGGTATCTGTAACATCTCACGTTCCTTTCGGCCCATGCGCTTTGCAAACCACACGCCAGGAAACGTCTCAATGGTATTGTTGTACGCAAGAACAGAATCGTTGAAATGTTGGCGAGAGTACGCAATTTTGTTTTCAGTATTAGTCAACTCATCCTGAAGGTTTAGAAAGTTTTGATTTGCTTTTAGATCGGGGTAATTCTCCGAAACGGCAAAGAGACTTTTTAATGCGCCGGTTAACATATTGTCTGCATTGATGTTTTCCTGTGGTGTTTTGGCGTTCATGAGTGCAGAACGGGCCTTGGTGACGTTTTCGAGCACTTCTTTCTCATGTTTCATATAACCTTTAACGGTTTCCATGAGGTTAGGAATGAGATCGGCTCGTCGTTTCAACTGAACGTCAATTTGTGCCCACGAGTTGTCTATCCTATTTTCCATGCGTATGATCTTGTTGTAAAAGCCCCAGTAAATAAGTAGGAAGAATACAACAAGAATGCCCACTAGTATCAGTATCCACCAAATTGGGTCCATAAATATCTCCCTTCTATGTTTTTAGCTGGTTAATAGTGCACTTTATATAAAGGTATCGCGGTCAGACCACAGCTTACTTTTTCGTTGAAGTGAAAAGAGCATACGCTTCTTTTGGTGTATGTTTTTTGTGTACAATAGCGTTGACCGCTTTCATCATACCAACAGGGTTTGAGCTCTGAAAGATATTTCTCCCCATATCAACACCTACGGCCCCTGCATGGATTGCGTCATATGCCATGTTGAGTGCATCCTGTTCGGGTTGTTTTTTACCACCTGCAATGACAATAGGTACGGGACAGGTTTCAACAATCTTCTCAAAGTCTTTACAGAAGTATGTTTTGACAATACTAGCACCGAGCTCAGCTGCCATGCGTGAAGCAAGAGATAAATATCGTACGTCTTTCCCTAGTCCTTTGCCCACCGCAGTGACGGCAAGAACTGGTATGCCATATCGATTTGCCTTATCGATATACTCCGTCATTCCCAGAATGGTATCGCGTTCATATGGTTGGCCAACCAAAATCGAAAAGGCAACACCGGACACATTGAGTCTGATGGCATCTTCAATGTCCACAACCGTTCCCTCATGAAGCAAATGGGATTCATTCAAAATACTGGTTCCACCAGAAACACGAAGGACGATAGGAATGCTTGTGCGTGGGTCGATGTAATTTCGTAGTGCCCCTCGAGTGAGCATTAAGGTATCGGCGTACTGAAGTAATGGGTCGACCATGGTCTTGATGTTTTCTAGGCCTGTCGTTGGGCCCATAAAATAGCCATGATCAACGGCAAGCATAACAGTATGTCCATCTTTTGGTTTGATGATTTTTGATAACCGGTTTTTCATTCCCCAGTCCATAATAATAAGCCTCCGATTTAGGTAAATAAAGAAGGGCCATATAAATTGTTTCTAATGCAAAAGAAACTTAACTGTGTGTACGTTTTTTGAAGAATAGGACAAGTGCCATTGCACAGGCGGCAAAGAGAAACTCAAAACCCGGAAAGGCAATAGTGTCAGGAGAGGAAGTATCCCCGAGAGGAATAGTTACATATTTAGAAGCTATATTATTCATTTTATTCGTTTCTGCTGACTCGTTAGAGGGATCAATTATAACGTAAATAGCGTGATCGCCTAAGCTAGCAGCCCATGGAGTCGTGACCGTATATACCGTATTACTTGGAACGTAGTAAGTAATAAAATTGTTACCTGGATAGTCATGACCAGTATCAGCTACTGTCTGATTCATACCTATTTTTTGTTCGGAGATAAGGGCACCATTCCCCTGCACTTCTCCGTCCCAAAATTGAATAGTGAGGTTTGCGGGATTGACATAGAAGCCTTGTCTATCTGGATCTGGATCATTACCTCCCGTTCTATCGTAGCTCTCTGCTTCAATTCTCTGTTCTCCAACTACGATGTAATCAAGATAGATATCGGGTCTAGAGTCCATTTGGTACGTTCCAAGAAACAACGTGTGCAACCCAGCATCAATTGAGACATTGTGAACGGTAACAACATACCATGAATCGTTTGCTGGCACCTGGGCATCACCTAAATGAACACCGTCGAGTTCGATTCTATATTTTGCTCCAGGTTCTGGTGAACTGTCGCCAACGCGGAAGGAAATGTCAGTTATGTGAGAAAAATCATATCCAAAATCCCATTCACCCCAACAGGATCTTCCTGTCGATGAGGCCCATCCGTATGCACTGTTAGCAGTACATAACCCAAGGTTTTCTACATCTACCTCAATAGTATAACCCTCTCCTTCCTGGATGACTCTGATTGTATCAATTGCATAGTCAAATTCAGCCCAACCAGGGGGAGACTCGTCAGCCAATATCGTTATATCATGGTTTCCTTCACTCCCTTCACAAAGTCCAGACAGGATAACGGTGTACACGTTTAGAAGTACAATACTTGCTATGAATAGATGTATACTTTTTTTCATAATTATCAGATGGGGGAAGGAAAAACAATATTTATACTTTTTCTTTATAAAAAAGAAAACTAGTCTTGGCAAATCTTTTAATTAAGGGTTGTATTACCTGATGTGCAAAAGAGGGAGGCGTAAGATATGTCAGTCATTAAAAACTTAGAACCTAAATTAGTATGGAAGCATTTTGATGAAATTCGAAAAATACCTCGGTGCTCAAAGCACGAGGAAAAAATTAGAGCATATATTCTTGATTTTGCCAAGAAACAGAATTTGAAATTCAAAACAGATAAAACAGGAAATGTGGTCATTACAAAACCTGCAAGCAAAGGCATGGAGAAGAAAACAACGGTTATCTTGCAGGGCCACATGGATATGGTCTGTGAGAAGAACAGCGATGTTAAGCATGATTTTTCAAAAGACCCAATAAAACTCAAACTCGAAGGAGATGTTTTAACCGCCGATGGAACTACTCTTGGTGCTGATAACGGTATCGGTCTTGCCATAAGCCTAGCTATTCTCGAAGATACCCATCTAAAACATGGTCCTCTTGAGGCGCTGTTTACCGTTGATGAAGAAACAGGACTCACAGGCGCGTTTGCGATGGAATCGAATATGCTTACCGGCAAAATCTTACTGAATCTTGACAGTGAAGATTTTGGTGTCATTACTGTTGGTTGTGCAGGTGGCGGTGATTCACAAATACATCTGCCGATAAAAGCCAAACCTATTAACGGCAATTTGGAAAGCATGATGATAAAGGTCTCAGGGTTACGTGGAGGGCACTCTGGTGTCGATATCCACGAGCAACGAGGGAACGCTGTCAAATTATTGACTCGCATGTTGTGGAAAACAAAGGATTATTACAAAGTTCACGTCAGTGAAATAAAAGGGGGAGACAAACATAATGCCATACCACGAGAAGCATATGCAACCGTTTCCATTGACAAAGCATCAAAGGATAAGTTCGTGTCAACATTAAAGAATGAAGAGAAAAATATTCTCGGAGAGATCAAACCAATCGATCCCAACTTCAAGGTGGAAGTCAAACCTATTGATAAACTCCATACGACACTTTCTGAAGACACGCAAACAAAACTGTTGGGTTTGCTGCATGGTCTTCCTCATGGCGTCGACAAGATGAGCTACGATATTCCTGATTTGGTGGAAACATCAACCAACCTTGCTACAGTTGCCGTGAAAGATGGAGGAGTATCCATAGGGTTGAGCACGAGAAGTTCCATCAAATCTGCCTTACAAGATTTTCGTGACCGCATACGAGCAGTAGCAGAACTTTCCGGTGCATCAGTAAAGGAAGATACTCCATACCCTGGGTGGCAACCAAATCTTGAATCTAGCGTGCTGAAGCTTTCAAAGAAAATCTTTGCAGAAATGTATGGAAAAGAGCCAAAAGTAGAAGCCATCCATGCTGGCCTTGAATGTGGCATCATTGGTGAGAAATTCCCTGGCATGGATATGATTTCTATCGGGCCGACCATCAAATATCCGCATTCACCTGAAGAACAAGTGCATGTCAGTACCGTCGATAAGTTCTATAAATACGTGCTGAAAATCTTAGAACGAATATAGATGGGAGTTTTCTCTTCCCATCCTTTTTCAATTCTTGCGGGTATGATCTAGTGGTTATGATAGTGGCTTCCCAAGCCACTCACCCGGGTTCAAATCCCGGTATCCGCATCTGAAAAACATAGAGTTGGGAGATACTGTGAAAGAGAAAATAAAGGTAAAAATTGGAGATCGTGTCGAGCTTATCGAAACCGATGATTCCTGGACCTCTTTGCAAAAGGGATCCCGGGGGACTGTCACTGAAATAGAAGAAGACCAGGATCTCATCTGGGTAAATTGGGACAATGGCGAGCGGTTAGCACTATTAATAGGGACTGACAGATTTAAAGTTATAAAAAAATAAGGGGTCGGTTCCCCCAAAGTTTTTAAAAACAAAGGGAATCTTTTTATTATGACTCGGCAACTACTACTCATAAGCAATTCAACATTACATGGGAGCGGATATTTGGACCACTGTACTGATAACATCATAACATTTTTAGGAAAAAGTAAACAGGTGCTCTTTATTCCCTATGCTCGTCCAGGAGGAATGACCCACGACAAGTATACTGCTGTTGCAAATGATCGATTTAAAAAAATGGGGTATAAACTCACTGGCATTCACGAACATTCGTCGCCAAAGGATGCAGTAAAGAAAGCAGAAGTTTTATTTATTGGTGGAGGAAACACGTTTGTGTTGTTGCACGGATTATACCAAGCAAACATCATCGATGATATACGAAAGAAAGTAAAAGAAGGCATGCCCTACATTGGTACCAGTGCGGGCTCAAACGTTGCTTGTAAAAGTATCAAAACAACAAACGACATGCCTATTGTCTATCCGCCAAGTTTTGACGCGCTGAATCTCGTTCCCTTCAATATCAATCCTCATTATCTCGATCCTGACCCTCAATCAACATATAAAGGAGAAACACGAGCAACGCGTATCAAAGAGTTTCATTGCTATAACACAGAGTATGTCGTGGGATTACGAGAAGGTGCTATGCTTCATATTGTTGGAAACAAGGTTACGTTAAAGGGCAGTACCGGTGCACGCATCTTTAAAAATGAACAGGAGCCGAAGGAATTCAAGCCCGGCGACTCACTCAATTTCCTGATGAAGAACGATTGACCGTTGCGGCATTTGTACAAGAAAACTAAAAGAGTGTTTTTTGTTTCATCATCTGTTCTATCAATGAGAATTTTTCAAGAATGGGTTCAATACGTTCACGACTGAAGTGATGATCGTCACAAAGGATACCAAGCACGGCATCAGTATCAGGAGCGCTCCAGTGTAGTGAGTACTTGTCAGTCACTTTTGGATGGAGGAAAATGTTGCGAATCTGCTCAATTTCATCAAACGTTGGTGCATTGGCATCACCAACGGTTGCCAAGGCATTTTCAAGATTGCCTGCCTTTTTGATCAACTGTAAGCTTTTTTTTGGTCCAATACCTTTGATGCCGTCGTTAAAGTCGGTACCAATGAGAATGGCCATATCAATCAGCTGTTTCTGCAGAATGTGCAATGATTTTAATCCTGCTTTCAACCGAATGAGTTCGGGGTTCACTTTCACATAAGCTTGTTTGTTGGGCAATTTTCGTTTACCTGATGAAGTTAAATTACGAACGAGAATAGGTGCACCAAACAACAAACAATCAAAATCCTGTGAACCAGCTGCATACGCATCGCCTTTTTTGACCATGTAACTTGCTTGAGCTTCCCCCTCAGAAGGGGCGTGTATATACGGGACTCCTAGTGCCGTAAGCAATGCTTCACTTTGCTCGATGATTTCATCGGTCACCCGCGAGGTTTGCTGTGCTTTTGTTCTGGCTTTCTTCAGATCTCCTTTTTCCAGTGCCTCTTTCCATTCCTTTTCAGCTCGTTCTTTTCTTTCTTTTCGCTGTTGAAGCGTTTTTGCCTTGAGTATATGTGGTTCACCATCAAAGACGTAGACCGGACGGATACGTGCTTCTACCATGTTTGCTGTTCGATAAAACAGACCAGAAAGATGAGACGTGATTCTTCCTTGTTCGTCCTTTAACGGAGTACCATCTCGCTGTCTAATGCTAGAAAGAAATTGATGAAGAACATTATAGGCATCAATTACGATAACGCTGTCTTTCATATCTTGAAAGGCCACTTTTTCTTTTTTAAAGAGATCCCCTAAATCAATTCCCATCTGTTCACGACAGGGTATGTTTTTTGTAAATATAGCTTTTCCCACAACGATACGTTTAAAGAAGGAAAGGGCATTCCCCCCTTCGATGAAACGAGACCTTATTTCTATGTTAGATGTAAAGGATGACTTGGATGATATTATCGATAGGGGCATCGATTTAAAACGGAGGGCAAAAAGTGGCATAAATATCGAACTGTTGAAAGGAAAGACACTAGGAATGATTTTTGAAAAATCAAGTACACGGACCAGGGTGTCTTTTGAAACCGGTATGACAAAATTAGGTGGACATGCCATTTTCTTGAGCACCAACGATCTACAACTTGGACGTGGAGAGTCCATCGAAGATACCGCACTTGTCCTTTCTCGCTATGTTGACATCATCATGTATCGGGCAAAAAGTAACAGGGCTATGAAAGAACTGGCACACCATGCAACGGTTCCTGTGATTTCAGGACTTGATGATAAAGAACATCCTTGTCAGGTAATAACCGACCTGATGACCATCAAAGAACACAAAGGAACACTTAAGGGATTACACTTAGTTTACCTAGGTGATGGGAAAAACAATATGGCGCATTCCTATCTATTGGGTTGCGCCATTACTGGAATGAATATTACCATTGTCGCTCCTAAAAAATATTGGCCAGAGGCGTTCTTTGTCAATCAAGCAAAGAAGTTTGGCATCACCATAAAAATCACGGATTTGGTAAAAGATTCTACCAGAGAGGCTGATGTTGTGGCAACCGACACCTGGGTTTCCATGGGAGATGAAGAGCAAAAACAACAGCGTTTGCAAGATTTTAAGGACTATACGATCGATGACACGCTGATGAAAGGTGCAAAATCTGATGCTATCTTTTTGCATTGTCTTCCCGCATACTATGGCTATGAAGTCACTAAAGAAGTGGCTCATGGAAAACAATCTGTTATTTTTGATGAGGCGGAAAACAGAATGTGGGCACAGATAGCCATTATGGTCACTCTTCTAACATGAAATATTCATGATTGATATTAACTTAAAATTTCATCAAGACAGTTGTGCTTTGTTGCGTATTTAATTTCTTGCGCAATTCTTCTCCCTGTCGATAAATCAGGTTGAATAAGCTCGGAGTAGGGTGACCCTGCAACATATGGATTTGTTCCTGCAACAATACGTGCAGATATTTCAAATACCTTAAACTCCAAATCCTCAGTAACGACGGTTTCTAAACAAAATGAACCAATTACACCACCAAAGAGTTCTAGTGATTTTTCAACCACGGCTTCGCCCATTTGAAAGACTTTAGGAAGTAATGACTCACGCAGTACTATAGGTATATTTCCAGTAACCACAAACGTGGGGTGAATGCCTAATTCTTCCAACTCTGCAATAGAACCGAGACGCTGCACTTCATCAATGGTTGTTTCATCACGACGATCCATAGAGAGAAGTTGAAGACTTCCTTTACTTACCTTATAGGCATTGTCTTGAATAGGCGAATAGAAATAATGAAGATAATATCGTGTGCCCATAACAAACTCTTGGATGCTGTAGGATTTGTTTTTCTTGACGCGCTTTTTAAATTCTTCATATGTTTTTGCAATAAAAAATCCCTTGCCACCCTTTGCACCATGGTATTTGACAATTACAGGGTTATCAATTTTTTTGGGATCCTTAATTTCTTTTGGCATCGTAAGTCCTGCACCTTCAAGCCACACTCGCTCTTTTTTTCGATTAGATTCCCAAGTAAGCACTTGTCTATTACCAAAGGTGGGGACTGCTAATGTTAAAAAATTCTTTGGGCCGAGATACTCAACAAATGACCCATGGGGCACAACAATGACATTTTGTTCTCGCAGTTCATCAGTGTATTTCAAAATATCTTTGTAATCATTTACTGTAAGAAAATCATCTGGTTTTCCTAAGGGAAACGCATCATAGAATTTTTTCTTCTCGCCAACAGCGATGCCCAAGGTTTTAAATCCTTCCTTTTTTGCGCCGTTAAAAATTTGCAGAGAAGAATGCGAACAAACCGTTGCTATGGTAAGGTTTTTTTTGTCATAAGAGGTAAGCATGTCGTATATATTTATTGCTGGCATAAAGGCGACACCCTTACAGCCCTTAAACAAACATCCATGCTTTATTAGTTTCGATTGCAAACCGACAATTGTGGATAACATCTGTACAACAAGACGTTTTAAAGTAAACATGCAAATAGGTACGTAGATACCTATGATGATTGTCGGCCAAGTATCAAACAAAGAAGAAGCGAATGAGATTACATTTATTGCCAAATTGTTTGTTGTTGGACAACGAGCTAGGGATTTGGCACGAGAGCGGAAAAAGTAGCGAATGGTTCTTTTAGTTTTCTTCAATAACCTTTATGTAGACGCTGCTTGTTCAACAATAGCAGCGGTGAACAAAACGTGGTTGCCTTAACATTTTATGGAGGAGTTGATGAAATTGGTGGTAACAAAATTCTCCTCGAAGACCGTGGAACAAAAATCTTTCTTGATTTCGGCATGAGTTTTAAAAGAAGGGGATTATTTTTTGAAGAGTTTCTAACCCCTCGATCTGCCAATGGTATCGGCGATTTCCTTGAACTTGGTTTACTCCCTGATATTACGGGCATATACCGGGAAGATTTGCTCGAACATGCGGGAAAAAGTCCTCAGGAACCAGACATTGCAGGAGTTGTTCTGTCTCATGCACATGCCGACCATGCAAACTATATTTCATTCCTTCACAAAGACATCCCCATTTACTGCGGAGAAACTTGCAAATACATCTTAGATGCAGTTGAGGAGCAAAGCCAACGAACAATTGAAAATGAAGTGATAAATTACAAAAACCGTCCCATCTACAAATGTGACTATAAAAATCCACCCATCAAACGAGCATTTCAGACCTTTCGAACAGGAGAAAACATAACGATTGACTCACTTGAAATTGAACCTATTCATGTTGACCATAGTGTCCCGGGAGCCTATGGTTTTATTATCCATACCACAGAGGGAGCAATTATCTACACGGGGGATCTCAGAACCCACGGAATCCATGCAGAAATGACTGATGATTTCGTTACCAAAGCCAAAGAAGCAAAACCAATCGCCATGATCACTGAGGGAACAAGAATTGACAGCAAGCATACGGGAGAATCCGAACAACGAGTATACGAGGCAGCGAAGAAGGAAATTGCTTCATGCAACAACATGGCCTTTGTCGATTTTAACTTTAAAGATGTTGACCGTTTTACAACCTTTTATCGGATTGCGAAAGCATTGGGGAAAACGCTGGTCATTAGTTTTAAACATGCGTGTTTCCTTGAGCGATATCACCGAGATAAAAAACTTACTGTCCCTGATAGCACCGATGAGCAGATTGTGCTGTTGAAACCTAAGAGACTGACGGGCACCTATATCGATGAAGATTATTCAGAGTATTACATCAAAAAACGATTGAATTATCCTAACATCGTTACTGCAAAAGAGGTTCAGAAGCACCCTGATCACTATATGGCCGTTCTAAACTTTTGGTACTTGAATATGCTTGTTGATTTACAACCAAAAAACGGTGTGTATATTCATTCTCTCTCAGAGCCATTTAATGAAGAAATGGAGATCTCTTATGATCGTATGATGAACTGGCTCAATTATTTTAATTTACGATTTGTCCAATCTCATTGCTCTGGCCATATCAATGGCGATGCTCTCAAAACGCTGATTAAAGATATAAAACCACAAATGCTATACCCAATACACACAGAAAAACCACAGTTATTCACCAAACTAGGATCAGACATTATATCGGTGAAGGAAGGAAAGACCTATACCATCTAACGAGGAGGATTTGATGAAGGGTGAGAGGAGATGAAATGGGTGGCACACATTCAAAATCTAGCGGCAATAAGTGGCATTCTTCTTCCTTTCTTAACTCTCTTGGTCTTAGTGGGTTCCTTACCGTATGCTCCCTGGTTTAGCTGGACTGAAAATGCAATCAGTGACCTTGGCAGACCAGAATACGGTCTTTTATTTTTTAATTACGGATTGATCCTAATCGGTTTTTTAATGTTGATATTTTCCATTGGCTTGAATCTTCATTTGAAAAAAGAGCGTGTTGGCCCGACTATTTTTTCATTGAGTGCTCTGTACCTTATAGGAGTAGGTGTTTTTCCGTTGCCAAGTATCAATCATGTCGATCTTTCGGGACTGTTTTTCATTGCGTTTCCTATAGGTTTTTTTGTCATGGGGGTACGACTATTCAAAAGACCAGACGACGTGTTGAGACGTATCGGTTTTGAGGCACTGGTAATAACTGCAATTGCCGCAGGGTCGTCGGTGTTTTTGTTGGTGTTTTCTGGTATTGCTATACCTGAAGTATTCGTTCTGTTCCCAGGATTCTTGTGGTGTGCTCGCTATGGTGTTTATCTGTTATCAGAAAGAGAGACTTAACGTTTCTAGGAAAAACGTATAAATCAAAACACTATAGTGTATGGTATCTTGAGTACCTCCCGGGGGAAAATCTACTATGACCGATGTGTTAGGATATAAGAAAAAACAGGACGAGCAAACAATGATAAAGACTGACACGGGAAGACGAAAGAAAGAGCAGTTTATCGAAAACCTCAGAGAGGGGGATGTGGTCAATGATTTTTTTGCGGTGAAGTTGAAAAATCCGCCACGCATATACAAACGAGGTACATGGTTTAGTATTGTTGCAACTGATAAGACCGGTGAAATAGGCGTTAAATTTTGGGGCGGAGACAACAAAGACCGAGTGAAACGTCTGTATGATAGTTTCAAAGTGGGAGATGTTGTACAGATACGGCTGGGGAGCGTAGAAATTTATGAGGAGACACCACAGATATCTATTAATGAGACCACCGGCGGGATGCGACGGTGTAGTCCTTCTGAGTATGACGTGAGTGACTTTATTCCCTCCTTGGAAGAGGACCGTATAGCTAACTTGTTTGAAATGGTAAAAGCAGAGGTTGCCTCACTTAAAAATCAGCAATTGCGATCGCTACTTGAGTTGTTTTTTGCTGATAAAGACTTTGTGAAAGACTATACACATGCACCTTCAGCCATTACTCATCATCATAACTATGTGGGGGGGAATCTCGAGCACACGGTTGGTGTCATACGACTGTGTAATAACATTTGTGAAATGTATCCAGGTATCGATCGGGATTTAGTCATTGCAGGGGCAATTCTTCATGATATAGGTAAGCTCAAAGAGTATAGAACGACAGCAGCAATTGATAAAACCGATGAGGGGAATTTCATTGGCCATATAGTCATCGGAGAGCATTGGGTACGAGAGAAAAGTGCTCTCTTACGGGAAAAGGGAAAGCCATTTGATGAAAAGTTAGAACAGTATCTTTGTCATCTGATTCTCAGCCACCATGGAAAGTACGAGTTTGGGTCACCCAGAATGCCAAAAATTGTCGAAGCAGTGGTGCTTCACGCAGCAGATATGATGGACTCACAGGTCAAAAACTATATTCAAACCATTGAGGAGGGGAAAAAAGCAAGCGATGAAGATTGGGGGTTTATCTGGGATTCTAATCTTGGCCGACGCCGAATAATGTTTCTTGGCGAGTATGAAACATCGTAGGTGAACCAGAGTATGAGAAAAGAATTCGTTGATATGCTTTGTTGCCCAACCTGTAAAGGAGATCTTGACATCGTTATTACTAAAGAACGAAAAGATGAAATTCTTGAAGGGACATTGATATGTAAAGCGTGTCAATGCAACTACTCGATAAAAAAAGGAATACCTCAACTCTTGCCAAAATAGGACTGTTGATTAAGGAAACAATCGATATCTCTCAGAGGGTGTTTTGATTCTGTTACGTTTCCTAAATAACGTGTAAAGCGTGATGCCCTTCTATCAAGGATAATGGCAATGCCTCGGTCTTGCTCGTCACGGATAAGTCTGCCGATTGATTGTAATATTTTTCGCGCTGTTGGTGCTTCAACCGTATACTCCCACCCTTTTCGAAATTTAATGTCGTAATATCGTTGCAGGCCTCGCTGCCGGGCAGTTGGTTTGGGATAAGGGATGCCAACAATAACGGCAACTTCGAGCTCTTCTGCAGGAAAATCCATGCCCTCACTGATACGACCGCCCATCACCGAAAAGAGCGTGGCACCATTGGTTTGCTTTGAGCTACATTCTTTAAAATCAGAAACAATATCCATAAGGTCTATCTGCGACATTCCTTGTTCTTCCACATAGAGACAGCGGGTGATATCTTGCTTCATACCGTCGTTTAGAAAATTCGACATGATATCAAAGCTGGGAAAAAAGACCATGGTGTTTTGGGGGAAGGTGTTGCAGATATCAGTAATATATTTCTTCATTCGCGGAATGATCTTTTTATCTCTTGCCATTTCTGCATATTTCGTGGTAACATCGCGAACAAAGAGAACCCTTCGATGTTCTTGAGGAAAAGGGGAAGGATACGAGATCAATTCTATATCTTCAGGAAGCCCCAGAGAATCACGGTATTCTTCAAGTGGTTCAAGAGTACCAGACATGTGAATTGTTGCATGGAATTGCCGCAAGATTCCCGTACCAACTGCAGGATCTAAGCAAAACGCTTCAATACGAGGGTTTTTTCCTTGAGATGCATCAACCACGAGTTTAGCATATTGTTCTGATTCAAGTGACATCCACACATCAAGAAAAACACCGAGTTTGTGTAGATATGATCGGGGTAGTTTTCCTTCTTTCTGTCGATAGTCTTGTATTTTTTCTCCATACGCAATTAAATCTCCAATGATGTCATGCAGTTTCTTACTGGTGATGGTTAATCGGGATAATAATTCGGTTTCTAATTCATTTGAAGGGATAAACGCGTCTGTTTTTTCTATGGGGCCTTTTCGAATGCCACTTTCTAAGATACCGTGCACGTACGTATCTCTCAGAGTGCTGATAATCTCAAGAAGCAGATTACAAAATCGCGAAACGGTAACAGTGCCATCGACGAGCGCGGGGTCGCCAAATTTTTCTGCTTCGTACAGACAGTTGGTAAGCATGTATGTTGTAAGTTGTACTGAAAACAAGTCTCTAGTGAAATCAGGGATATTGTGTGCTTCATCAACAATCAGAATCATATCTTCTTCAGGTACTGAAAGCCAATCAAAAAGCATGTTTCGAATCATGGCGTTCAACACATAGACATATGGAACAACAACTACGGTTGCCTCGCGAATAAGCAGCCTATTCATCTCATAAGGGCAGATATGCTGCTGTTCACAATGGGTGATAAACTCTTCTGCCGTTGGAAGTGTCTTTGTTGCCCACTCCACCAGATCAGTAACCTTTTCCTTTTGTTCTAAAAAGGTGCGATAATACTGGCATCCCTTGTTTTTTTGATTGGTGTTTCTTGCTTTCTTTTTTTCATGGGAACACAGCTTCGAAAGTTCCTCTGCCGTTCCTTTGGCAAACTCAGGATTTTTTCTTGCAAGGATGCACATATTTGCACGACCTTGAATACCCACTCCAAATACCTGTTCCTTGTTACTGGACAATTTATTTCTGATGGCTCGTAATTCAAAGATGACTTGTTGTTGTTGAGCGTTGGTCCGTGTGGTGTAGATGATCTTTTTATCATGTGCTAATGCGTATTCGAGAGTTGACGTGAGTGCACAGATGGTTTTTCCAGAACCAGTCCCTGATTCGAAGACCATATGACTGCCGCTCTCAAGTGTGTTTTTGATGGTCTGCATAATTGCCTTTTGACTTTTGCGCAAGGGATAGGGAAAAAGTTCCATGATGAAAGAGAGTATACTAACCTTGGTAAAAAGAGTTGTTGGGACATAAGCGAAAGTATTTCGGTACATGACATTTTATAGTGTTATCTTGTTAAACCTTACATCATGATTGATACTCCCTTTAACAGAATTGCAACATCCCTTGCAAACATCGTTCCTCAAACGAAGTTGCCTCTTTTACCGCAAAAATGGGAAATAGTTGGTGATGTTGCAATTATAAAGCTACCAAAGGAGCTTGAGAAGAATAAAGTAATTATCGCAGAGCACTATGCTAAATATCTTCGGTGTAAGACGATCCTAAACGATGTTGGTGGCATTACAGGAACATACCGCAAGCCAGTAGCCGAAGTAATTTTTGGAGATAAAAACACAGAAACATTACACAGAGAGAATGGCATACGATTTAAATTAGACCCGCAAAAATTGATGTTTTCCTCAGGAAACATGAATGAACGAGGACGAATGGCAACCATTTCAAACAACAATGAGATAGTAGTTGACCTCTTTGCAGGAATTGGCTACTTTAGCGTTCCTATGGCAGTAAAAAGCAAGCCAAGAAGGATATATGCTTGCGAACTTAATCCTGTATCATATGATTATCTGTGTCAAAATATCATATTAAATGATGTTACTTCAATTGTCGAACCATTGCTTGGCGATAACAGAGAAATCGCACCAAAGAATGTTGCTGATAGAGTCATCATGGGACATATTAGAAATACGCACAAATTCTTACAAAATGCAATAAACTGCCTCAAAGACCATACGGGCATTATTCATTATCATGATGTATTTCCTAACTATACCATTCCTAAAAAACCTTTCACATTAATACAAAAAGCAGCAGAACAATACAATAGTGATGTAGAATTGATAACTTTCAAAAAAATAAAGTCATACGCCCCCGGCATAAGTCACGTTGTATTGGATATTAAGATAGGTGATGAATGAAACAAAAAATCAACCTTTTTGTCTACCATGCAAATGAAGACGACCCGAAAAAGTGCAGTGCAAAAAAGATGAGAAAGTTTGGCATGGTACAATTGGAGACAAGCGTAAAAAAAGTTCCTCAAAAAACAATTCTCTTAAATCCTTTTGCAAAAAAGGCCCTATCAAAAGAAGATGAACAAATAGCCCTTCAACATGGCATTCTTGCACTTGATTGTTCTTGGAAAACTGCTGAAACGTCGTTTCGGATTCTTGATAAAAAGAATCATTCGCGTGCGTTACCATTTGTCGTTGCTACAAATCCTGTCAACTACGGCAAACCGTTCAAATTAACAACATTGGAAGCCTTTGCTGCGGCGTTGTATATATTGGGCTATAACAAACAGGCTGAAGAATTAGTAAGGCTCTACAAATGGGGACCTTATTTTTTAGAATTAAATAAACAGCCATTGGAAGAATACAATACCGCAAAAACAAGCAAAGAAGTTATCAAAATCATGAAACAGTATATCGATGAGTGACTGCGCGATTATTTAAGTAATGCATGCTCTATGTCGGTTACGTTGTGATCATCCATGAAGGGAAATCTTGATGCGTTCTTCAAACCGAAAAGTATCGCAGTAGTTGGAGCTTCAAAAAATCCAACAAAAATTGGACATGCTGCATTAAAAAATATCCTGATTTCCGATTATGAATGCAAAATTTATCCAATAAACCCTCATGAAAAAGAGATACTTGGGCTGAGATGCTATACGAAAGTGGCAGAGGTCCCTGGGAGTATTGACGTAGTTTTGATCTCTGTACCGGCAAAACTGGTTCCACAAATTCTTTCCGAATGTGTCAAAAAGCAGGTGAAATATGTTATCATTATCTCTTCCGGATTCAGTGAAATTGGTGATCACTCTCTTGAAAACGAGTTGCGACAAATTATCAATAACACACATATAAGAGTACTAGGACCAAATACAATGGGCTACAAAAATGCGTCAGATGGTCTTGATGCATCGTTTGTTTTCGGAGTTCCTCGAAAGGGGAATGTTGCATTGATTAGTCAAAGCGGTGCATTGGGAATTGGCATGATTTATCTTGCCAATAACGAATTTGTGGGTGTTTCTAAAATTATTGGTGTCGGCAATAAACTTGACATTGATGACGATGATCTCATCGACTATTTCAGCACCGATCCAGAAACTAAGGTTATCGGACTTTATATTGAAGGGATCAAAGACGGGCGTGCGTTCATGAACAGCATTAAAGCATGCCATAAACCGGTTCTCGTAGTAAAAGCAGGGAGAAGTGCTGCTGGTGCACGCGCTACTGCATCTCACACAGGATCGATGGCGGGAAGTGATAAAATTTATAGCGCTGCAATCAAACAAGCAGGCGGCATTCGTTGTCGTGATGTGGTCGAGTTATTTGATATGGCACAAGCGTTAGCTGGTCAGCCCCCGGCCATGGGCAATCGAATAGGAATTATTACCAACGGTGGAGGTCTGGGAATTCTATTGACTGATGCTTGTGAAGCAAACGGCCTGCAAATTCCGAAACTTTCGGCAAAGACGTTTAAGAAAATAGATAAAATTCTTCCCGATCTTATCAAGCCTAACAACCCTATAGATCTTGTTGCGGATGCAGGATTTGAGCGGTACGAAGCGGCAACAAGTGCACTCCTTGAAGATCCGAATATCGATGGGGTAATTGTTGCATCAGTTCATGGTGGTTACGCGCGACCGCGAGAGTTTACTGGTGCCATTCTAAAGATGGTACGGCAACGAAAGTTACATGAAACATATAAAAAACCTCTGTTAGCGACGTGGGTAGGTGGTAGAGAGTTTGAAGACTTAGTCTGGGATCTTAAAGCAGCGGGTGTTCCAATTTATCCGTCTTCCTGGAGAACAGCACGATCAATGCACGCATTATATCTTGAGGGAGAGCGTCTTAAAAGAGAGGAAAACGAAGACTAATCAACCCATTCAACACCAAGAATTTCTTCCCAGTCTGGTTGTTTCCCTTCCCACTTTGCTGCTGTTTCAGGGGGAACACATTTTTTACAAATATTGATAAGCTTAAAATAACACGAGCCACACACTGATCTTCCACATTTTAAACAGATAGCTTTGGCCTCATTCTGTCCGCAAATTTGACATTTTCCTGAAGGTTTTTTCTGAGGTTGTTTACTGTTCTTTTTTTCTTTAATAAATTTTTTTGTATCTGCTAACCACTCTTTGAGTTCTTTATTCATGGCAGGTGGGGACGATGTTATCATACTGATGAGAAAAAGCTTCCCGTGTTTAAATAATTTCGTTTGCTACCTGTGGTTTGTTTTTCTGTGGACGAAATTGGCAAATACGTGGAAAAATGGTGTTATAACAAGCAATACAAGAATGTGCCAGATCGTAAACGTATCAAGAAACCAATTGGTAATGGTAATTCCTGTAACCTGCAACAAAGAAGCAATAAGAAAACTACAGATCAACGCACCGATGATAAAATCTAGCTGATCAAAGGGGACCCAATCCTCCCCACGACGTTTTCCTCGTCTTCTTTTAAAAAAACTTTCAACGATATCTCCCAATAATGCACCGAAACAAAGAGAACCTACAATAAAAATCATGAGTGGAAAACGGCCAAAGTTACTTAATCCTAAAAACGCAAAATCACTATCATGTGCATAGAATGCAATGATAGAAAGGGCAAACCCCCCAGCCATACCAATAACCGCGCCAGTGGCCAGACCACGCCAGGTTTTGCCATCGCCAAGCAGGCGTTTTCCATCCTTCCAGTTCTTTCCAAAATCAATTGGTGTACCCCCGCCACTAAGTAATGCACCGGCATTAGCAATGTATGCTGGAAGAATAAGCCAAAGTGCTTGCAAGACAATTTCGTAACTCATTACCCATTTGGAATGCAGAAAGAGTTTAAAAATAATAGGTGCCAATATGTATAAAAAACGGTTATTCTTTTCGACTTAATTTCAATCCCTTATAACAAAATTTGTTTGATCGTTTTACCAGCCCTTTTAAAGCCAAGTTAGAAAGATTAAACGTCTCTGCAACCATGTTGCCAAATTTTCCTTCCTCACCTACAAAGTCGTAGATGTTGGTTTCCAAATTTTCAAATTCTTTTTGATTCAATGAAGCAACAGTAAAAATTTCACTAATTTCATTAACAGGACATGAGATATTAATATTAAATGCAGAATAATACGATCGGTACTTTTTTTGAGGTTTGCCATTTATCCCATCTTGTGAAGTTGTCCATTTCGATTCAACTAATTTCATTTTATCAAAAAGCTCGACAGCTTCTTCTCCATCCTCACCATATTTATCGAGGATCTCACTCAATGGTTTCCAATCAAGAAGAAGATCGTTAAAAACTTCTTTTTTTATCTTGGAGTCGAATGCACGCAATAAGGGGACAAGATCGGTAGAATCATTAACTACTTTTGTTCGCATCATACTATCAACCATTTATATACCTAAAACAGGAAAACGCATATATAACCTTTTTGTATCTTTTTACTTTTATAAAATTATTCATATATTAAATAGAGCAATAGAAAGAAACGTGTAGTTATCGGTCTTTTTTCTTGAGTTTTTGGTATTCTTTTTCAGCTTGCTGTTCAATATATCCTTCCCCTCTGAACGCTGAAATACCGTGTGCTGCAACGCCTATGCCCCAGCCAAAAAGTGGAAACACAAACCATGGAAAACCGTATGGGCCTAATGTTACCCACCATATCGCAATAAGAAGCAAATTAACAGCGATATAAATCACAAAATGTATGTAAAAATCAGATTTTTCTTTTGCGATTTTTCTTGCTTTTTTCCATAATTCATCATCTGGTGCCATAAGCTATGAAATAATTAATAAATATAAAAAAGTAATGGACTTGTCGGGATTTGAACCCGAGGCCTCCTCCATGCCAAGGAGGCGATCTTCCGAGCTGATCTACAAGCCCTTGTGGAAAGCACGAAAACTCCTTCGAGCAAATAAAATTTGTGCATAAACTATTATTAATTGACGAAGTGATTTCGATAGCCACGTATGAAAAAAAAAGAGTTGGAGATTTTTTTGCAACAATTGCCAGAACCAATCGTTTCAAGGGCCACTCTGGAACAGTATATGACCCCTGCATCCATTGCTGCAGATATTATTTTTACCGCACATCAATTCGGTGACATTCAGCACAAAGTTGTTGTTGATTTGGGATGCGGAACAGGCATATTTTCCATTGGTGCTGCAGTCACTGGCGCAAAAAAAGTCATTGGCATCGACATTGATAAACAGTTGATAAAAACGGCAGAGGACCATACAAAGAAGCATGATGTAGAAATAGAATTTATCACAGCCGATGTACGAGATGTTAAGATAAGGGCTGACACTGTCATTATGAATCCACCATTCGGCGCGCAAAAAAGCAATAAAAATGCTGACAGAAGATTTCTTGAAACATCTCGTACGATAGCGCCGGTAGTATATTCACTTCATCTCGCAAAGACGTTTTCTTTCTTAGAAAAGATCGTACATGCACTCGATGGGAAAATTGTGTACCAAAAAATATATAAGTTTCCTATAAAAAAAATCTATCATTTTCACAACAAAGAAAAAGCTGAGTTTTTGGTTATGCTGCTAAAAACTGTTTTTTGAAACTTATCCGAAAGTATAATAATATATTACTATATCTGCTTTCGACCTATAACAAAGAAAAATGCAGGAATCGTGATAACGTGGCCCGAACAAAAACAAAGAAATTCAGAGGATCAATGACCCATGGTAAAGGAAAAAAAGCAGGAAGAGGCGCGGGTCTGAGAGGCGGCAGGGGCAACGCTGGTCTCCATAAACATAGGTATATGCATATGCTGAAGTACATGCCCAATCATTTTGGGGTGCACGGATTTAAACGTCCGCAGGGCATCATAAAAAAAGAAATGGTTATCAATGTTGGTCAACTGGACGAAGCATTCCCTGGAAAAAAGGATATTGATCTAACAAAGGAAGGTATCGATAAATTACTTGGCGGGGGAACTATTAAGAGTAGTATGAAAATTACAGTTAACGCTGCATCAGTAAAAGCAATAGAAAAAATTGAGGGAAAGGGCGGTAAGGTTATTCTCCCCAAAGTAACCAAAGAAGAGTCTGTTGAAGGACCAGAGAAGAGCGGGAAAAAGTAAAAATGCATCCGGGTTTGAACAATGGTGGAAGAGAAAAAAAGTCGATTATTTGCACTAAAACCGATTATTGAACGATGGCCTGCTATTGCTAAACCTGAAGGGCATGTTAATTTTCGAACAAAGATCATTTGGACAATACTTTGTTTGATTATTTATTACATCCTAACCAACGTGATGATCTTTGGATTAAAAGGAGACGTTATTGATTTATTTTCACAATATCGGTTCATTATGGCTGGTGCCTCTGGTTCCATTATGCACCTAGGAATTGGGCCTATTGTTACGGCATCTATTATTCTGCAGCTTTTTGTTGGTGCAAAAATCATTAACCTTGATCTAACAAAAAAAGAGGATAAAGCAATCTACCAAGGAACCCAAAAAATCCTTGTTATTGTGATGATTTTTGTTGAAGCCATTCCCCAAATCTTTGGATATCTGCAGCCAAACGAAGGTTTGGTTGGATTGATTGGCGGGGATATGGCTAGCGTGGTTATTATCATCCAATTGGTTATAGGGGCATTGCTTGTATTCTTCATGGACGAGTTGATTTCAAAATGGGGAATTGGCTCCGGAATTTCTCTGTTTATCGCAGCAGGCGTATCGCAATCTATTTTTACAGGATTATTCAATTGGTTGCCTGTCCAGGCAGCAGAAATAAGTTTAACAAATCCTCCGGCAGGAGTAATTCCAGGAACCTATTACTATGCAACCCATCTGTCGTTAGGGGATATGGTCAATTGGGGGTATCAGACGATGTTTATGGGTTCTCCACAAATTGGTTATCAGAATGCCATTGTACCGTTACTGGGAACCATCCTCATCTTCTTTATCGTGGTTTATGCGGAATCATCTCGTATTGAATTGCCCCTTGCTCACGGTCGAGTTCGTGGCGCCGTGGTAGATATCCAATTAGGCTGATATATGCATCTGTTATCCCAGTTATTTTAGTGGCCGCATTACTTGCAAATATCAATATGTTTGCAATGTTGTTGTATAATAACCCAGGCGTTCCATTACTGGGCGGTCAAGCATGGATTGGTAATTACGATCTTACTGTTAGTACGCAACCACTTTCGGGCGGTGCGTGGTACCTTTCTAGTCCTGGAGGGTTAAATAGTTGGCTTATGCCAATTCTAGGTGGCGGGGGTGGTATTGTTTACCATGCGCCCTGGCAGTTTGCGCTGAAGGTTATTATTTATCTGTCCGTGATGATTTTTGGATCTATTCTTTTTGCTAAATTCTGGATTGAAACAACAAATATGGGGGCGCATGATGTTGCAAAACAAATTCAGAGCAGTGGTATGCAGATACCTGGTTTCAGACGTGACCCACGAGTACTGAGAAAGGTTCTCGAGAGATATATACCAGTTATAACCGTGATTGGCGGAGCGGCAATAGGTGCCCTCGCGGGTTTTGCAGATATGATAGGAACTATAGGAAGTGTAAGCGGAACAGGTGTATTGTTGGCAGTCAGTATTATCATTCAATTGTATGAACAAATTGGTAAAGAGCAAGCAATGGAAATGCATCCAGTACTCCGTGGCTTCTTTGGAAATGAATAAAAAACATAGGCGAGGTTTTTATTATGGGAGTTATCGTTGTAACAGGAATACCGGGTGTTGGCAAAACAACGGTCATGAAAAAAGCGGCAGAAGGAATGGACATACAATTTGTTACCTTTGGAACTGTTATGATTGAGATCGCAAAGGAACTAGGTCTAGTAAAAGATAGAGATGGGATGAGAAAACTCACCTTGAAACAGCAAAAAGATTTGCAGATAAAATCTGCAGAAAAGGTTGCATCTATGGGTAATGTGATTTTAGATACCCATTGCACCATAAAAACACCGAAAGGATACATGCCTGGGCTACCCGAGCGGGTTATTAAAAAACTACATCCAACTACCATCGTCGTCGTAGAAGCCGACCCTCAAGAAATATATGACAGAAGAGCAAAAGATCCTACAAGAAAAAGAGACCCTGATGACATAGAGCAAATTGTAGAACATCAACAAATAAATCGAGCGGCTGCCATGGCCTATGCAGCATTGTCTGGTGCAACGGTCAAAATTGTTTTTAACCATGACGACGCTATCGATGATGCGGTACAACAGGCAGCACCGGTATTAGAATAACACAAGAGATGATAGTATGAGAAAAATGAATAATAAGGCTCAAGGGAGCCAGTTGCTGATGCTGATGGTACTAATGTTTTTGATGATTTTTGTCTTTGGTAACCAAGCTATCGCAAACTGGTTGGCCGTATCACTCAATACCGTATTTTATCCACTCATTGGCTTTGATGGAAGTTTTCCATTAGTTACATTAATTTTAGCGGGGATTATCGTGGTTTTTCTGTCCTCATTTTTTAACAGTCTGTTTACCGATTGGAAAAAAATGGGGGAAGCACAAGAACTTTCCCGAGCGTTTCAGAAAGAGATATCAAAAGCTCGTAAAGAAGGAAATACGAACCGTGTCAATAAGCTAATGAAAATGCAACCGCAAATCATGAAAAAACAAACGGATGCATCCAGCGGCATGATGAAACCGATGATTTTTTTGTTTATTTTCATCGTTCCTATCTTCATGTGGTTACGATATTTCCTTGGCGGACTTGACCATTATTTCTTTACTGTCCCATGGGGCGATGGTGCTTCGTTGTTCTATAAGCCATTTCTCATGCAAGCTTGGCTTTGGTTGTATTTGATATTCTCCATGGTTGTTGGACAAGTAATACGGCAAGGGCTGAAGTGGATTACTTGGACGGACTGGTGGAAATCAACAAAAGGAAAGATATTACCTTCTGCAAAATAATTGAATCATGGTAACCATCACAATAAGTGGAACACCGGGAAGCGGAAAGTCAACGGTTGCACAATTGTTGGAAAAACGCCTTGGTATTCCTTATGTCTATTCTGGCATGATTTTTCGAACGCTTGCAAAAAAGTATGACATGTCTCTTGAGGACTTTGGGAAGTATTGCGAAACACATGAAAACGTTGATAAGAAGATCGATGAAGAACAGTTAGATGTTTTAAAGAAGGGAAATGTCATCATAGAGGGGAGATTAGCAGGATGGCTTTCTTATGAACATAAGATTCCTGCCTTTACCGTCTTTATTGATGCGGATATCGACATTCGCGCCGCACGAATTGTAGAGCGAGAAAACGGTACTGTAGAACAGCGAAAAAGAGAGATACGGAAACGAGAAAGAAGCGAGGCATTGCGATATAAACAATATTATGGTGTCGAGCTTAGCAATAACTCCATTTATGATTTAGTAATAGACTCATCAGAAAAAACTGCTGAAGAGATTGTCGATATGATTCTTAAGCATGTCAAAAAGTAGACTTTTTTATATAAGAGATTTATTGTAGTGCACTACCATGAAGAAAAAGAATTTCGTCTTTCCCTCAGATAAAAAGCGCAAGCGACATATCAAAGTCCAGGCAAAAACCAACCCAAATTATGGCAAAGCACCGGAACAACGGAGTATGCAGGAACTTCTTGACAATGGCATTATCATTTTAGATAAACCTCGTGGTCCGACATCCCATCAAGTTGATGCATGGATACGGCAAATCCTTGAAATTGAAAAGGTTGGTCATGGGGGCACTCTTGATCCTAATGCTGTAGGAGTGTTGCCCATTGGTATTGGCGAAGCGACAAAAGTATTGCAAGTGCTTCTCTCTGCAGGAAAAGAATATGTGGGAGTGATGAAGCTACACAAGCAAGTTGACAACAAGAAAATACGAGAAGTATGCCAGAGTTTTGTTGGTGATGTATCACAAATGCCGCCGGTTCGATCTGCAGTTAAAAGAGTGCGCAGGAAACGGCAAGTCTATTATTTTGACATTATCGAAATTAAAGAAAGGGATGTTTTATTTCGGGTTGGTTGTGAGGCGGGGACCTACGTACGAACGCTCTGTGTCGATATTGGTAGAAAACTCAAAACTGGTGCACATCTTGCTGAATTGCGACGTACAAAAGTTGGGAAATTGCAAGAAGAAAATGCCGTAACACTGCATGATCTTAAAGATGCATACATGTTTTGGAAGGAAAATAACGATGAAAAGGGACTCCGATCAACAATCATGCCTTTAGAATATGCACTAACTCATTTGCCAAAAATAGTGATTCGGGATTCAGCAGCTGATGCATTGTGCCACGGTGCAGGGTTGGCAATTCCTGGTGTTGTTGAGATTGATTCAGATATTAAAAAAGACGACATGACTGCAGTGCTGACCTTGAAAGGAGAGGGCGTTGCCGTGGTTCGTTCCTTACTCTCTACAGAAGAGATCATGCACAAGGACACCGGCATGTGTGCTTCCATTGAGCGCGTGTTTATGAAAAAGGGAACGTATCCCTCCATCTGGAAAAAGTCTTAATAAGAAGAGGATATTCCGCTAGTGTTTTTGCCGAGGTGGCTCAGTCTGGCTACGGCGCGAGCCTGGAAAGCTCGTGAGGCTTCGGCTTCGCGGGAGTTCAAATCTCCCCCTCGGCGTTTTATTACACCAAGGTGCGCACATGAGAATATGGGACATTTCTGTTGAAAAATTGTGTAGAAAACATTTATTGGGGGAACATCGAGAACTTCATGCTATATGGTCCATTATTCTTAACAATAAGAAAGGGTATGCTCATCATCCTGAAACACTGCGATGGAGAGGAAAATTACATGCACTCTATCTACGACATGAAGCACTAACCGAAGAAATGAAGAGACGAGGGTACCGCCACAATAGCTTACTTGAAAAAACTCTTGCTACAGGAGAAAAAATCCAAACAGAATTTATTGACACTCTAGAAAAACAAAAACAACTGTTAAAGAAAAAACAGTGTGGGTGCAAGGTATGAAAGCAGACAAAACATAAAAGAAGGGTGACGGTTACTGACAGTAATGATTGAAAAAGGGTTAACAAACACACGCGTACAAACCTTTTTTATATCAAGGGAACAAAGTAGTTGTCCACTTGTCACCGAATTGGTAGAACTTGGGAAACTGTTGAAGGAACGACGTATTATTGACTCTGTTAGAGGTGTGATCAGTTTTGGTTTTGGAAAACGATTGTTGTGTACGGGGAGTAAAAAAAATCTCAGTGATTTACAACG
>Ga0180433_10000529_pt1 | contig 65556 bp, 62 predicted proteins | sample SS_ome_8_FD_132980 | JGI IMG/M metagenome (GOLD analysis project Ga0180433, IMG submission 132980) | Hypersaline lake sediment archaeal communities from the Salton Sea, California, USA - SS_1_D_1 metaG | ecosystem: Environmental > Aquatic > Non-marine Saline and Alkaline > Hypersaline >... | reverse complement strand
GATCGCAATCGGGGATCAGGTCGTTGAAGTCGACGTCCCCGTCCTCGTCGGTGATCATCGTCCGGCGTGCGTCGGCGAATTTCTCGCTGATCTCGCGCAACTCGCGCTTGATCGTCTCGTCGAGGACGACCTCGCTGCCGAGGATCCGCTCGTAGTCGGCGATCGCCTTCAGTTTCTCCTCGTACTCGGCGTCGATCTTCTCACGCTCGAGCGTACGCAGCTGGGAGAGGCGCATCTTGAGGATCGCGTCGATCTGCTCGTCGGAGAGCCCGAGCTCCGTTTGGAGGAGGTGCTTCTCCGCCTCGGTATCCTTCGACGTGCGGATGATCTCGATGACGCGATCGATGTTGTCGAGCGCCGTCCGGTAGCCTTCGAGGATGTGCGCCCGCTTGCGCGCCGCCTCCAGTCGATGCTCCGTCCGTCGGCGAACGACCTCGCGTCGGAAGTCGATGAAGCAGTTGAGGATCTCTTTCAGCGACAGCGTCCGCGGATTCCCGTCGATGATGACGAGGAAGACGGCGGCGAAGGTGCGCTCGAGCGGCGTCAGCTTGAAGAGCTGATTCAGGACGACGTTCGGCGTCGCCGAGCGCTTCATCTCGACGACGATGCGCAGGCCCTCCCGATCCGACTCGTCGCGCAGATCGGAGATCCCGTCGATCTCGCCCGCCTGGACCTTGTTCGCGATCGACTCGACGATCGTCGATTTGCGGACCAGGTAGGGGATCTCGGTGATGATGATCTGGTCGTCCTCGATCGTCGCCTTCCCGCGCAGGGTCATCTTCCCGTGCCCGGTGCGGTACATCTCGTCGATCCCGCCGCGCCCCATCACGACCCCGCCCGTCGGGAAGTCCGGGCCGGGGATGTAGCGCATCAGGTCCTTGACCGAGATGAACGGGTCGTCCATCAGCGCGATCGTCCCGTCGATCAGCTCGCCGAGATGATGTGGTGGGATCTGCGTCGTCATCCCGACTGAGATCCCCCACGCGCCGTTCATCAGCACGTTCGGGACCTTGGCCGGAAGGACGATCGGCTCCTCGAGCGAGTCGTCGAAGTTCGGTCGCCAGTCGACGGTGCCCTCGTCGAGTTCGTCGAGGAACTCGAGGGCGATCGGCGTCAGGCGCGCCTCGGTGTACCGCGTCGCCGCCGCCGGATCCCCGTCGATCGAGCCGAAGTTGCCCTGTCCGTCGACCAGTGGGTATCGGTACGAGAACGACTGCGCCATGTTGACCATCGTGTCGTAGATGGCCATGTCGCCGTGGGGGTGGAACTTACCCATCACCTCGCCGACGATGCGTGCGCTCTTCCGGTGCGGCTTGCTCGGGGTGACGCCGAGCTCGCGCATTCCGTAGAGGATTCTCTTCTGAACCGGCTTCAGCCCGTCTCGAACGTCGGGAATCGCGCGGCCGCGGATGACGCTCATCGCGTAGTTGATGTACGACTGCTCCATCTCCTCTTCGATGAACGTCGTCTCGATCCGTTCCATACCTCACCCCCTCGGCGTCCGTTCGGTCGCTCTCGTCGATGGAGCGGAGGCGCGGTCGATCGGACCCTCAAGAATACCGAAAGACCAGACCTGATGCAAGGTTTCGCCGATCTGCGCGAACGTCTCCATCGGAGCCAGTGGACGACTGCGGGCAGCCTCGGGCAGTTCGCCGATGGTGCGGACGAGGGTCCGGCATTCCGGCGCTGAGGGAGTGGTTCGAGGGGCGTGATCAAGGCGGTTTCCTCCCTCCTGGCAACCCATTGACGCCCCTGTGCGCCGTTACTATACTGGCTTGCGGTAGAACCGAGCGGGTGTTCGCACTCCGCCCCGCGAGAGGACGAGTCATGGAGATCCTGAAAGTCGCCTCCCGCTCCAACCCCAACTCCGTCTCCGGCGCGATCGTCGGCGCGATCGCGCAGACCGGCGTCGTCGAGCTGCACGCGATCGGCGCCGGCGCGGTCAACCAGACGGTGAAGGCGATCGCGATCGCCCGTCGCATGATCGAGAAGGACTCGAGCGCGGGGATCAAAGTGATCCCCGGATTCCTCGAGCTTCAGATCAACGGAGAGAGCAAGACCGGAATCCGGTTCATCGTCGAGAAGTAGCCTTTTCGGTATCCTCTCCCCGCCATGGCCACGCACCTCGAGACGCTCATTGCTGACGCCCTTTCATCCGCCCGGCGCGCGGCGCTCGGCAAGGATCCGGAGCCGCCTGGAGCGGTGGTTCGGCCGACCGACCGGCCGGAGCACGGCGACTACGCGAGCAATCTCCCGCTCGTCGCCGCGAAGACCGAGGGCGCGCCGCCGCGCGCCATAGCCGAGCGTCTTGTCGCCGAGCTTGAACGGGCGAGCGCCGCCGCGACGTTTCGCCGGATCGAGGTTGCCGGGCCCGGGTTCATCAACTTCCATCTGCACCCAACGGCGGTCCAGTCCTCACTTGCTGCTCTCCTCGTTGCCGGGAGCGACTACGGCGGGTCGGATTGCGGGGGAGGAACACAGACCCAGATCGAGTTCGTCAGCTCGAACCCGACCGGGCCGCTGACGGTCGGGCACGGCCGTCAGGCCGTTCTCGGTGACGTTCTCGCCAACCTGCACCAGTGCCTCGGCTATGACGTGAAGCGCGAGTACTACTTCAACGACGAGGGCCGGCAGATCGACCTCCTCGCCGAGTCGCTCTGGGTGCGGTACCGCGAGCTCCAGGGCGACGCGCACGCGATTCCGGAGGACGGCTACCGGGGCGAGTACCTGATCGACGTGGCCGAGCACGTCCGCGAAGCGATCGGAGACGGTCACGAGCGGTTCGACGACGAGACGCGCAGCGTCTTCCGTTGTGAGGCGGTCGAGCGGATGACGGCAGAGATCAAGGAAGACCTGTCCCGGCTCGGCGTCCGGTTCGACGACTGGTTCAGCGAGGCGGCGCTCCATCGATCGGGTGAAGTTGCCGCGGCGCTCGAAGCGCTCCGGTCTCGCGACGGCGTCTACGAGGCGGACGGCGCGGTCTGGCTCGCCGCCGAGGCGCACGGCGGGGCCAAGGACTCGGTCCTCGTCCGAAGCGACGGCCGACCGACCTACCTCCTCGTCGACATCGCCTATCACTTGAACAAGCGCGAGCGCGGGTTCGACCGCGTGATCGACGTCCAGGGCGCCGACCACCACGCCGAGCAGACGTGCGTGCTGGCAGGCCTGAGGATGCTCGGGCTTCCCGAAGACTGGCTCGCCTACGCCGTGCACCAGTTCGTGAGCCTCAAGGAGGGCGGGGAGACCCTCAAGATGTCGACCCGTGCCGGACGGTTCGTGACCCTGAACGATCTCGTCGTCGAGCTCGGCGGGGACGTCGTCCGCTGGTTCATGATCTCGCGGAAGCCGGAGGCGCACCTCGAGTTCGACCTCGACCTGGCGCGGACCGAGTCGCGGGACAACCCGGCGACCTACGTCCAGTACGCCCACACGCGCATCGCATCGATCTTCCGCCGCGCCGAGGTCAAGGCGCGCGGGATGGATTGGGCGTCGGTCGACGTCTCCCCGCTCGTCGTGCCGGAGGAGCTGGAGCTGATCAAGTCGCTCGATCGATTCCCGGACGTCGTCGAGACGGCCTGCCTGTCGTTCGCCCCGCACCTGGTGGCCGACTATGCGCTTCAGCTTTCGCGGAGCTTCCACGCCTACTACGACAAGCACCGCGTTCTGTCCGAGGACCCGGCACTGACTGCGGCACGCCTTGCGCTCCTGCACGGGTTGCGGATTGTCCTCCGCCGGAGCCTCGAGCTTCTCGGGATGAACGCCCCGGAGGAGATGTAGTGGCCTGGCTCGATCGGCTGCGAAGCGGCCTCTCCAAGACGCGTTCGGGCCTGACGGGCTCGATCGGGCAGCTCCTGCGCGGGCGGTCGCGCCTGTCGCCGGAGGAGATCGAAGAGGTCGAGGAGATCCTGATCGCCGGAGACGTCGGCGCGACGGTCTCGATCGCCCTCGGGGAGGCCCTCGGCGAGGCGGTGCGTCGCGACGGCCGCGATCCGCTCGAGATCCTGAAGGAGCTGGTCCTCGAGCGACTCGGCGGCGGCGAGCGATCGCTCGTCGCGCGCGGCGACGACGGACCGACGGTCTACCTCGTCGCCGGTGTGAACGGTGCGGGGAAGACGACGACGATCGCCAAGATCGCCGCCCACCTGCGTCGTGTGGACCCGAAGCTTCCGATTACGTTCGCCGCGGCGGACACGTTCCGGGCGGCGGCGATCGACCAGCTCGGCGTCTGGGCGGACCGGATCGGCGCGCACCTCGTGCGCCAGCAGCCGGGCGCCGATCCGGCCGCAGTCGCGTTCGACGCCGTCGATCACGCCATCCGAACCGGCGGCGTCCTGTTCATCGACACCGCCGGCCGTCTGCAGACGAAGCACAACCTGATGGAGGAGCTGAAGAAGATCGAGCGAACGGTGGCGAAGAAGCTCGGTCGCGGCTCCGACGAGCGTCTCCTTGTGCTCGATGCGACCACGGGACAAAATGGCGTTTCGCAGGCCGAGCGGTTTCACGCGGCGATCGATCTGACCGGCCTCGTGCTCACCAAGCTCGACAGCACGGCCAAGGGCGGGGTCGTCCTGTCGATCCGCGAGCGGGTCGGCGTTCCGATCTTGTTCATCGGCGTTGGCGAGACGGAAGAGGATCTACACGCGTTCTCGGCGGCCGAATTCGTCGAGGCGCTCTTCACCGAGTAGACAACGACAACACGGAGGTGTGCGACAAGGGATGAAACACGTCTACTTCTTCAGCAAGGACGCGTCGGACGGCGACGCCACGATGAAGGACGTCCTGGGCGGCAAGGGTGCCAACCTCGCCGAAATGGCGAGTCTCGGCGTGCCGGTTCCCCCGGGATTCACGATCACGACCGAGGTCTGTGGACACTACCAGGCGCACGACGGCGCCTACCCCGAAGGACTCAAGGGCGAAGTCGAGGAAAGCCTGCGGGCACTCGAGTCCGCCACCGGGAAGACGTTCGGCGATCCGGGGAATCCGCTCCTCGTTTCGGTCCGCTCCGGCGCGGCCGTCTCGATGCCGGGGATGATGGACACGATCCTGAACCTCGGTCTCACCGACGAGACCGTCGCCGGCCTCGCGACGAAGTCGGGCAACGAGCGGTTCGCCTACGACTCGTATCGCCGGCTCCTCCAGATGTACGGCGACGTGGTGATGGAGCTGAAGCCGGAGACGGAGACCGACGTTGACCCGTTCGAGGAGATCCTCGACGCGTTAAAGGAAGAGCGCGGCGCGAAGCTCGACACCGACCTCTCCGCCGCCGATCTGAAGGAGCTCGTTGCGCGGTTCAAGCAGATCATCGAACGGAAGGCGGGCCGGCCGTTCCCGCAGGATCCCGTCGAGCAGCTGTGGGGCGCGATCGAGGCCGTCTTCCGATCGTGGAACAACCCGCGTGCGATCAAGTACCGCGATCTGAATGGGATCGCCGGTCTCCTCGGCACCGCGGTCAACGTTCAGGCGATGGTCTTCGGCAACATGGGCGACGGCTGCGGAACCGGCGTCGCGTTCACCCGTAACCCGGCGACCGGCGAGAACGTCTTCTACGGCGAGTACCTGATGAATGCCCAAGGCGAGGACGTCGTCGCCGGTATCCGGACGCCGCAGCCGATCACGGCCCTCCGGGACGAGATGTCCACCGTCTACGACGAACTCGTCGGGATTCGGACCAAGCTCGAAGCCCACTACCGCGACATGCAGGACGTCGAGTTCACGATCGAGGACGGCCGGCTGTACATGCTGCAGACGCGGACCGGGAAGCGGACGGCGGCCGCCGCGGTCCGGATCGCGGTCGAGATGGTCGAGGAGGAGATGATCGACCGCCGTGAGGCGATCGGGCGGGTCGCCCCCGAGCAGATCGACCAGTTGCTTCATCCGATGTTCGATCCGGACGCGATCGGTCGTGCCGAGTCGATCGGCAAGGGGCTCCCGGCGAGCCCTGGCGCCGCGTCGGGGACCGTCGTCTTCTCCGCCGACGCGGCCGAGAAGGCGGCCGCCGACGGTGCGAAGGTCATCCTCGTGCGTGTCGAGACGAGCCCCGAGGACATCGGCGGGATGGACGCCGCGCAAGGGATTCTGACCGCGCGCGGCGGGATGACGAGCCACGCGGCCGTCGTCGCTCGCGGGATGGGCAAGTGCTGCGTCGCCGGCGTCGGCGATCTCGCGATCGACTACGCCGCCGGGACGTTCACTCTCGGCGGGAAGAGCGTCCGCGCCGGGGAGGCGATCAGCCTCGACGGGACGACGGGCGACGTCTTCCTCGGCGAGATCACGACGATCGAGCCGGAGCTGTCGGGCGACTTCGGCACGCTCCTCGGGTGGGCCGATGAGGTGCGCACGCTCGGCGTCCGTGCCAACGCCGACAACCCGGCCGACGCCGAGACCGCGATCCGGTTCGGCGCCGAAGGAATCGGCCTGACGCGGACTGAGCACATGTTCTTCGAGGGCGACCGGATCATCGCCGTGCGCGAGATGATCCTCGCCGACGACGAAGCGGGCCGCCGGAAGGCGCTCGACAAGCTGCTGCCCGTCCAGCGGGGCGACTTCGAGGGGATCTTCCGCGCCCTCGATGGGCGACCGGCGACGATCCGCCTCCTCGATCCGCCACTGCACGAGTTCCTCCCGCACGACGACGCCGGCCAGCGCGAGGTCGCCGACGTGATGGGCGTCTCCGCCGATGCAATCCGAACCAAGGTCGAGTCGCTGCACGAGTTCAACCCGATGCTCGGCCACCGCGGCTGCCGCCTCGGGATCATCTATCCGGAGATTTCCGAGATGCAGGTCCGTGCGATCGTCGAGGCCGCGTGCGCCGTCCACAAGGAAGGAACGAGCGTCCGGCCCGAGATCATGATCCCGCTCGTTGGGAACGTGAAGGAGCTGGCGCTCCAGCGCGAGCTCGCCGGCTGCGTCGCCGACGAGGTCCTCGCGGCAAACGGTCTCTCGAAGGCCGAGATCCCGTACCTCGTCGGGACGATGATCGAGGTCCCGCGCGCGGCGGTCACCGCCGACGAGATCGCCGAGGAAGCCGAGTTCTTCTCGTTCGGCACGAACGACCTCACCCAGATGGGATGCGGCTTCTCGCGCGACGACGCCGGCAAGTTCCTGAAGGACTACGTGGCGATGGGGATCTACGAGAAGGATCCGTTCCAGGTGCTCGACCAACGCGGCGTCGGCAAGCTCGTCGCGATGGCGTGCGAGCTCGGCCGGAAGACGCGCCCCGACATCAAGCTCAGGATCTGCGGCGAGCACGGCGGCGAGCCGGCATCGATCGCGTTCTGCCACAAGGTCGGCCTGAACTACGTCTCCTGCAGCCCCTACCGCGTCCCGATTGCACGGTTGGCTGCTGCCCAGGCCGCTATCCGTGGGTAGCAGCCAACGCGAAGTCTCGGCCGAAGGCCGAGGCTTCGCACAAGCTACTCGACAACCTCAGATCGATGTCGAGTAGCCACTGGCCGCAGCTCAAGCAGCTATTCGAGGCTAGCTTGAGCTGCTAGAGAATGCCCGGCTCCGAGCATCGGAGACGGGCATTCGCCCAAGCAACTGGCATCGCCCAAGTGAGGCCGTGGTCAGCGACATACAGGCTGCGCTACAGGAGTAGATATCCCGACATCACTAGACGTGAGAATCCCCGGCATCCGCCGTGCTTCTCCTTGAATTGGCTGGCGCGCAAGCTTGCGCTCAGCAGATGGATTCGCGGGCGCTACGCCAACAGCGCGCCGAGCTTGCCGAGAACCTCCGCAACGACGTCGGATGGCACGGGTCCGGCGATCTCGGCCTGGCGCGCACGCCAGTCGAGGCACTTCACCTGATCGGAGAGGATGACGCCGTCGACCGGGCATCCCTCCGGAAGCACGACCTCGAACGGGTAGCCCTTCCTACGGTGAGTGATCGGGCAACAGAGTGCGAGCCCGACCTTCTCGTTGTACGCCTCGGGGGACAGGACCAGCACCGGCCGCCGTCCGGCCTGCTCGTGTCCGGCCTGCGGGCTGAGGCTGATCCAGACGATGTCTCCTCGATCCGGCGCCTCGCGCTTCGCTACCACGCTTCCTTCCCCACTGCCGGACCGAAGTCGGTCTCCGTATGAAGATTCCCGGGAGTGATCGCGGCGAGGAGCGCGCCGAGCTCGCAGGATGGATCGGTCGACGGTTGGACGAGCAGGCGGCCGTCCTCAACGCGGAGTTCCACCGACGAACCCTGTTCGACCCCGAGATCCTCGGCCACCAGTTTCGGGATTCTGAGAGCGAGACTGTTGCCCCACTTGCGAACCTGAGTCTTCACGAACCACCTCCCGTATCTACATTGAAGATACAACGCACCTCGGAGGCATGTCAAGTTACTGGGCGCCGAATGGATTGCCGCGGTCGAGCGGCTACGAGGAAACGCTAGCACCTTCCGGGAGCTGGCAATCAGATGATGGCGAATGTGAGTCATGTGCCGTGCCCTCGGAACCAGCAGCGGCCGGCATCAAGCGACGCTCTCCGGCAATTGGGACAAACGCCAACCGGTGGACGGCGGCATCGGGTGATGCGCGTTGTCGCCTCGAATCCGGTCTAGAGGGTCTCCAGTTCCTGCCACAGATCTCGGACGTCAAGGAGTCTCACGATCTTGCCTTCGAGGCGTTCCGCCGCTTCGGCAGCATTGGCCTCCGAGTGGAAGTAGTAGTCGACGGCGTCAATGCCATCATTCGCTGCCACTTCTTCGAAGATGTGGTTGTCGTTCGTCGGTGACAGGCCAATGATGGCTAGCTCTCCCGAGAGCTTCTGCAGACCCTCGACAGGGTACTGCTCGCGGTGCTCCAAACCCGGGGTGTCGCACTTCAGCCGAATCGCTTCCCGCATCCTTCGAAGTAACGGCATGCTCTCATCCCATGCATCGATCTCTACCCGGATCTGAGGATCATCTCGATAGGCCTCCGCGAACTTCTCCATCGCGGCGTTTGCTCTGGTGGCCTGTTGCATGGAGAACGACTTCAGATCGCTTACGTACGACAGCAGACAGCTTGAGTAGAGATGCGGATAGGACCGGTCCACCTTCTCGCCGTCCAGAAGGTCCTCCGAGAGCTGGTTGCGGAAGCTGGCCGGATCGTACACGTCGCTCAGGACATCGAATGCACCATGAAGATGCAGGATGTCCGTTGAGCTCACGGACTCAAGATTGGAGTCGTAGTTGGTCGTCAGTATGAGATCCCGGTTCGAGAGCCAGTCAGGCATCCGCTTCGGGAAGCGCTCGTGGACCTTCTGGATGGCACCGCCGTCGAACACCGCATCCAGGAACATCCGCCTGAGCACCCCTCTCGTGTGAAAGGCCTCAGGGTTGGTCTTCCCTAGCTTGTTGTAGGCAAGCTCGAATAACAGGAAGTAGTCCTCAAACCCGATCTCGTCGACTGCGTAGCGCCTCATCGTGCTGTATCTTGACTTGAAGCTGTCAAGAGCAGCCTTCTCGAAGCTTGCGAATGCGAATCTGTCGTAGGCGCCGGTCAGTACTGATCGGTACTCGCTGTGTAATGCGCGCACGAACTCGGCGCACTCCGCGGGATACAAGTGCTTCGGGAAGCTTCCTGTCCGGACACGATCGAGTGCCCGGTTGATGACTCCCGCGTTCGTGTACCGTTCGCCGCCATACTGGATGATCAGTCCGTTTCCGAACAGGACGTTCTTGGCGATCTCTTCCTCCGATTCCGTGCGTGGTCCGCCCCCGGTCAGTTGGAGAGGCCCTCACTCATGCCGTGCGGATCCTCTCCTACTTGGCTTGCTCCGGCTCTTCGCATGCTGCCACAGGCTGGCCTTGCGGTCCAAACGGCTAGGCCATCACGAGAAGCGGACATTGGAGTCCTGGTTGCGCACCAGTACAATGCCGCCCGGTCGGGGGAGGAGGTTGGTGTGGCTGCGAAGAGCACAGAACGCAACGTGGTTCTTGGCGTCACGGGATCGATCGCGGCGTACAAGGCGGTCGATCTGGCGAGCCGGCTGACCCAAGCGGGCGTTGCCGTGCACACGGTGATGACCGAGTCGGCGACGAAGCTCGTCGGGCCGGCGTCGTTCCGCGCGATCACCGGACGGCCCGTCTCCACTCAGATGTTCGAGCTCGAGAACGTTCATTCGATCGAGCACGTCTCCCTCGCCGAGCTCGCCGATCTGGTCCTCGTCGCGCCGGCGACGGCGAACGTGATCGCCAAGATGGCGGCCGGGATTGCCGACGACCTGTTGACGTGCACGCTCCTGGCGACGCGGGCGCCGGTTCTCGTCGCCCCGGCGATGCACACCGCGATGTGGGAGAACGCGGCGACCCGGGAGAACGTCCAGCAACTCCGCGACAGGGGAGTTGCCTTCGTCGGCCCGGCCGTCGGACGGCTCGCGTCCGGCGGGCACGGTGCGGGACGGTTCGCGCCTGTCGGCGAAGTCCTCGGCGAGGCGCTGCGGATCCTCGGACGAGGCGGCGACCTCGCCGGACGTCGGATCGTCATTTCCGCCGGGGGAACGCGGGAGGCGATCGATCCGGTCCGCTTCCTCGGCAACCGATCGAGTGGGAAGATGGGACATGCGCTTGCCGAAGCGGCGCGCGATCGGGGCGCCGAGGTCACGCTCGTCGCCGGCCCGACGACGCTCGCGTGCCCGGCTGGGATGACCGTCGTCGACGTTGAATCGGCCGCCGACATGCTTGGCGCGGTCCGAGCTGCGTCCGCCGAGGCCGACGCGCTGATCATGGCCGCCGCCGTCGCCGACTACCGGGCGGAGGCGCGGGCGGAATCGAAGCTCAAGAAGTCGGAGGGTGATCTTCGCCTGGGGCTCGTACGGACGGACGATGTCCTGGCCGCTGTGCGCGACGTTTCCGTCCGGGTCGGCTTCGCCGCCGAGACCGAAGATCTCGTCGAGAACGCGCGGCGGAAGCTGGCGGCGAAGGGCCTCGACCTTGTCGTCGCCAACCGGGTCGACGGACCGAACACCCCGTTCGGATCGGAAGCGAACCAGGCCGTGCTGATCGATCCCGACGGCGGCTGCGACGAGCTTCCGACCCTCTCGAAGCGCGATCTGGCGGAGACGATCCTCGATCGCGTCCGCGATCTCCTCGACGCACGCTAGGAGCGCCATGTCGCCCGCAGAGCAACCGACCCTCGGCTTCATCGGACCCGGCACGGTCGGGACGGCCCTCGCGCGATCGTTTGCCAACGCCGACTACGCAGTGACCGCGATCTACGGACGGGATCCGGAGCGTCGGACTCGAGCTGCCGAGAGCGTTCCGGGCGCCGTTGCCGTGGACTCCGCGCAGGCCGTTGTCGATGCCGCAGACCTTGTCTTCGTGACCGTCCCCGACGACGCGATCCGACCCGTCACCGAGAGCCTGACGTGGAGACGCGAAGCAGCGGTCGTCCACTGCTCTGGCGCGGCGTCGGTCGACCTGCTCGATGCCGCGGCCGATGCCGGCGCGTCGGTCGGCGCGTTCCATCCGCTGCAGACTTTGGCCGGCATCGACCAGGCGATGCGGAACCTGCCCGGCTCGGCAGTAGCGATCGAAGCGTCCAATCCGGCGCTCGAGGGGACGCTCGGCGAGATGGCGCGCGCGATCGGTGGGCGTCCGTTCGTCCTTCGGGGGGACAAGGCGCTCTACCACGCCAGCGCGGTCCTCGCCTGCAACGACCTGGTCACGCTCCTCGATGCGGCGGCGGACCTGTGGAGCGAGCTCGGTCTCTCCAAGGAGGAGGGCCTCCGGGCGCTCCTCCCCCTCGTGCGCGGCACGATCGAGAACCTCGATGCGATCGGGCTCCCGGACGCGCTGACCGGTCCCGTCGCGCGGGGCGACGTCGGCACGGTCGATCGGAACCTAGTCGCGCTCGACGCGGCCTCCCCGGAGACGGCCGACTTGTACCGCGCGCTGGCGCGACGGACGATTCCGATCGCGCGGGCGAAGGGAACCTTGAGCGAGGCGGCGGCCGACACACTGTGCGAACGTCTCGATTCCGGCCCTCGGGCCTCGGAGCGACAGTGAGGTGAATGTGATGCGCATCACCATCGATCAGATCCGCAAGAAGAAGGCGAAGGGCGAGCGGTTCGCGGCGATCACGGCGTACGACGTCGTCACAGCGCGCCTCGTCGACGAGGCGGGGATCCCGCTGATCCTCGTCGGCGACAGCCTGGGGATGGTCGTTCTAGGCTACGACAGCACGATCCCGGTGACGCTCGACGACATCATCCATCACACGCGCGCGGTCGTGCGCGGGAGCGAGCGAGCACTCGTCGTCGCCGATCTGCCGTTCATGACCTACCACAAGAACGCCGAGCAGGCGCTCGAGAGCGCCGGACGCTGCCTGCAGGAGGGCGGGGCGCAGGCGGTCAAGCTCGAAGGGGGCCGAATCGTCGCCGCGACCGTCGCCCGACTGACGGGTGCCGGGATTCCGGTGATGGGGCACCTTGGTCTGACGCCGCAGTCGATCCACCAGCTCGGGGGATTCAAGGCGCAGGGGAAGGACATCGCGCGGGCGCGCGAGCTCCTCGACGACGCCCTCGCACTTCAGGAGGCGGGCGCGTTCGCGATCGTCCTCGAGTGCGTGCCGGCTGAGCTGTCGGAGCTGATCACCGAGCGCCTCGAGATTCCGACTGTCGGGATCGGCGCCGGCCCCTACTGTGATGCCGAGATCCAGGTCGTCAGCGACACGCTCGGATGGTTCTCCGACTTCGTCCCGAAGCACGCCAAGCAGTTCGCCAAGCTCGCCGATGCCGCGGCCGCAGCGCTCGCCGAGTACGTGAGGGATGTCGAGGAGGGCGCCTTCCCGACGGCGAAGGAGTCGGTCTCCGTCTCCGATGACGTGATCGCAGCACTGGCGGAGGAGTCGGGCTAGGTGCGGGTCGCGAGGACGATCGACGACTGCCGAACTCTGCGCGCCGGGCTGGCCGAGCCGGTCGGGTTCGCCCCGACGATGGGGTACCTCCACGAGGGACACCTCTCGCTCGTACGGCATGCGAAGCGGGCCGCCGCGTCAGTCGTCGCCAGCGTCTTCGTCAACCCGTCGCAGTTCGCGCCGACGGAGGATCTCGCCGCCTACCCGCGGGACCTCGATCGCGATCTCGCTCTCCTCGAGGCCGAGGGCGTCGACCTCGTCTTCGTCCCCGAGGCGGGCGAGATGTACCCGCCGGGTTTCGATACGTGGGTCACGGTCGAGCGGCTGACGACGCGTCTCGAAGGATCGTCTCGTCCGACCCACTTCCGCGGCGTGGCGACGATCGTCGCCAAGCTGTTCCAGATCGTTCGACCGACGATCGCCGTCTTCGGGCAGAAGGACGCGCAGCAGGCCCTCGTCATCCAGCGATTGATCGAGGATCTCGCGTTCGACGTCGAGCTGGTGATCGCTCCCACGGTCCGCGAGCCGGACGGCCTGGCGATGAGCAGCCGCAACGCATACCTGGCGCCGGAAGAGCGCGATGCGGCGACGGTCCTTCGCCGATCCCTCCTTCTCGCCGAGGCGCTCTACGAGGACGGCGAGCGGGGAGCCGACGTGATCCGGGCGCGGATGGGCGAGCTTCTCGCCTCGGAGCCGCTCGTCGACCCTGTCTACGTCAGCATCGCCGACCCCGCTACACTCGACGAGCTTCAGACGATCGAGGAGAGAGCGCTCGTCTCGCTTGCCGCGCGCGTCGGCAAGGCCCGCCTGATCGACAACACCGTTCTTCCACCGGGAGAGGGACTGATATGAAGTCGCAAACGCGAGAGAACGCGCCCCGACAACGCAGCCTCGGGACAGGTATTCGAGAGGGACAGGACGGAGTGGTAGACGCGAGAGAGGGCGATCCGCGTCCGCAGGACGCGCCCCGACAACGCAGCCTCGGGACAGATACTCGAGAGGGACAGGACGAAGAGGCAGACGCGAGAGAGGGCGATCCGCGTCCGCAGGACACGCCCCGACAACGCAGCCTCGGAACAGACGCTCGAGAGGGACAGGACGGAGTGGCAGACGCGAGAGAGGGCGATCCGCGTCCGCAGGACGCGCCTGATAGACAACATCGTTCTCCCACCGGGAGAGGGACTGATATGAGCTGGCTGACGCGCGGGAATGCGATCCGCGCTCGCAGAGAGTGGCGTAGACGTTGTAGCCTTCCGATTCGGGAGGGAGTTGGCGAATGATTCTCACCGGCGACGTCGGCAATACCCAGACGGTCCTCGGCCTATTCGACGAGGAGGCACTCGTCGAGCACTGGCGCCTGACGACCGATCGGAATCGAACCTGCGACGAACTGGCGATCCTCGTCCGTCGACTCTTGAAGGACTCGGATCGACCGGCAGACGCCGTCGACATCGTCGCCCTCTCGTCGGTCGTGCCGCCCCTCTATCGCACGCTTCGCGGCGGCTTCGAGAAGGTCTTCGGCATCGAGCCGCGGTTCCTGACCCCCGCGAACTGCGGGGTCCGGCTCGACGTACAGGAGCCGAGCGCGGTCGGTGCCGACCGGATCGCCAACACGATCGCTGCGCACGCGCTCGTCGGCGGTCCGTGCTTGGTGATCGACTTCGGAACGGCGACCAACTTCGATCTCGTCGGGAAGGACGGCGCGTTCCTCGGTGGGGCGATCGCTCCGGAGATGGAGCTTGCCGCGCGGGCGCTGACCGACCGCGCCGCCCAGCTCCACTCGATCCCGCTCGTCGTGCCGGAGACGGTCGTCGGGCGAACGACGACCGAGAACCTGCAGGCGGGCGTCGTCCTCGGCTTCCTCGATCTGGTCGACGGGTTGATCCGCCGGTTCCGTGCCGAGTGCCCGACGATCACGCGCGTCATCGCGACCGGCGGGAAGGGCGAGTCATTTGCGAGACACCTCGACGCGATCGACGAGCACGTGCCGTTCCTGACGCTTCGCGGCCTCCACATCTGGTGCCGGCGGGCTGCCGGCGTCTGAGCTGACGTTCGCTACGGCGAGCTCACCAGTGCTTCCGGATCGAACAGTGCTTCGTCGACAACGTCCGTCCCGATCTCGAGGATCTCGGACGTCGTCAGTCGATCGACCAAGATCCGGTTCTCGATCCGCTGCACGCTCACGTAGACGTCCTCCTCACCGCGTGTCACGTACTCCTCGTAGAAGACCTCGTAGAACGCCAGGCCGCTGACGGCGTAGAGTACGACGGAGATCGGGCGGAGCGTCTCCGGATCGGCCTTGACCGTCGCCGCCTGGAACGCGACCGTGAAGTCGACGGCGACGAGGTCGACCTCGAGGACGTCGACGCCGTCCTCTCCGGTGACGATCCGGCGCGCGTCGACCGTGTAGTCGGTTGCGAATCGAATCCCGGCGGTCTGCGCGACGGCCGAATCGCCGAAGACGGCCGTGTTCCCGCCGACCTTGAGCGGTTCGTCGAGATCGGGCCCGAAGAAGTACGTCGCGTCAGCGGTCGCGACGTAGATCTGCCCGGCGAGCTCCGCCGGCGACAGGAACTCGATCCGGCTCGCGTCTTCGCCGTCGAGCGCACCGAACAGGAGCCGAACCTCAGCTTCCCTCACCTCGTCGGCGGTCTCGGAGATGATCCGAGTCTGGAGCGTCGTCACGTCGTCGTCGAAGAAGCGATCGTCGTCGAATGCCTGAAGGAGCTCGAGATCGGGAATCGTCTCCTGCGCCGCGGCGGCGAGTCCTAAGCTCACCAGGGCGAGGGCAAGAATGATCGTTGTCGTTCTCATGGCGCATCCTTTCTCTGCAATCACTCGGTCATACACTCCGCAGTGCGTCGACGATTCGCGTTCGTGCGTTCTTTCGAGAAGGGTAGATCGCGCTGACCAGCGTAGCGCCGACGGCGGTGAGGAACGGGATCAGGACCGTCGACAGGCTGAGCTGAAGCCGGATCGCCTGCGGCATCGCCGCGCCGGGCGGCGTCCAGGCGAAGCCGATCGCGTTGAAGACGAGGGCGACGCCGACGCCGACGCCGACGCCGACCGTCCCACCGATCAGGCCGAGCCAGATTCCTTCGGCAAAGAACGTGCGGAAGACGCGGGACGGCATCGTCCCGAGGGCGCGCAGCGTCCCGATCTCCCGTGTTCGCTCGAGGAAGGCGATCGTCAGCACTTCGAGGACGCTGAAGAAGACGAGGACGAAGACGGCGATCCCGGCGAGGCCGGAGAAGCCGGCGTAGAACGTCTGGAGGGACTCGAAGCTCGGGTTGAGCTCCTCCCAGGTTCGTGTGGCGAGCGGGATCCCGGCATCGGCCAGCTTCGTTGCCAGCGCGGTGGCGACGGCGCCCGCAGCGTCGAGATCCTCCAGCCGGACGAGAACGCGCTCGATGCCGTCCGTCTTCAACACCGCTTCACGAACGTGATCGGGAAGACAGCGAGCTGCTTCTCGACGTCCTCGATCGCGTAGGCCATCACGCCGACGACGTCAACGCTCGCGGCGTTGAATGCGCCGGAGACGGTCCCGGTGGCGACCGAGATTCGATCTCCGGTCGTCACGCCGAGCGTCCGTGCCAGCGCGCGTCCGAGGACGGCCTGGCGATCCGAGCCGCCTCCCGGCTCCGGGAGCGACATCCCCTCGGCGACGACGCAGTCGTAGTCCTGGACGGCGTTACAGGGGACGACGCCTTGTCCGATCACGAGCGTGCTCCCGCTCGCATCGCCGATCAGGCCGGCGAAGTCGAGGCGCCACGTCAGACTGACGACGCCCGGCTCTTCGCGGACGATCTCGATCACGCGCTCGAGAACGTCGGGCGCGATCAAGTAGTCGTAGTCCTCGACCTCGTTGTCGAACAGTCGCGCGTCGGCGATCTGGACGGCGCCCGTCTCGTCGGCGAACGACTGCTTCGTCGATCGAAGGGCCTCGCCGATGAACCCGAGGAGGAACAGGAGGATCGACGCGCCGACGATCATCACCGCGAGCGTGAACCCGGTACGGCGGCGGTTTCGGAAGACGTTTCGCAGCGCCAATTGCCACGTCATCGCTTCACCTCACTCATCGCCCACTCCTACTCCACGCGCAGCGCGTCGACGACGCGGATCCGTGACGTGCGGATCGACGGGAAGAGCCCGGAGATCAGCGTCGCGACCAGTCCGACGAGGAACGGGGGGAGGACCGTCATCGGCGCCAACACGATCGTGAACGTGACCGGATCGACCGTCCCCGGGGGCTTCCACTCGATGCCGACGGCGTTGAACGCGAACGAGAACAGGACGCCGGCGGCGACGCCGACGAGCGCGCCGAGGAGCGCCAGCCACGCGCTCTCGACGAAGAACAGGCGGAAGACCTCGCCTCGCGTCGTTCCCAACGCTCGAAGGGTGCCGATTTCGCGCGTCCGCTCGAGGAACGACAGCGTCAACACCTGAAGGATGATGAAGAAGACGAGGATCGTGACCGCGAGCGAAAGGAAGCCGAACAGGAGGTCGAAGTACGCGGAGAGCTGCTGGTAGATCGGCGACAGCTCGTACCACGTCTTGACTTCGAGCGCGATCCCCGTTCGGTCAAGGGTTGCCTGAACCCGGGTGCGTGCCGCGTCGGTCAGCGCGAGGTCTGACAGACCGACGACGATCCGATCGACACCGTCGGTACCGAGCAGGAGCTGACCGAAGCGAAGCGGGAGGAAGATCGTCCGCAGCTCGGCGTCCTCGCTCTGGAAGCGGTAGATCCCGGCGACGATCAGCGGCGTAGCGTTGTACGCGCCGGCCGCCGTCGTCAGGGTGAAGATGAGCGGGTCGCCGACGTCGATCGACAGGCGCTTCGCCAGGCTGCGCCCGACGAGAACGGAGGCCGTGTCCCCGGACTCGAGGCGGCGTCCGTCGGCGATCGAAGGCGGGTCGAGCACGCCGTTGTCCGGTTCGATTCCGACCGCCCGGACGACCTGCGTCCGCTCCCCGCTGGCGAGAAGGCCGGGGAACTCGAGCCGCAGCGTCCGTCCGACGTAGGCCGACTCAGCCGCCAAGGACTCGTCCACCGCGGCGACGGCCTCCGGCGGGATCAGGTATTCGTAGCCGTCGGTCGTCTCGTTCCAGAGGTCGGCGGCCGCGATCTGCAGGTTGCCGAACTCCTCGACCGTCGTCTGCTTCAACTGATCACGCGAGGCCTGGACGAAGCCGAGAACCACGAGCGAGACGGCGGTGCCGAGCGTGACGACGGCGACCGACAGCAGCGTTCGGCGGCGACTCCGCCAGAGGCTACGGAGCGGAACCGACAGCCACACCGACGGCCTCCTCGTCGAGCCTCCCGTCGAGGATCCGGATCCGCCGCCGCGCGTAGGCGGAGACGGCCGGATCGTGCGTGACGACGACGAACGTGACGCAGTGCTCCTCGTTCAGCCGCCGAAGAAGCTCCATCACGCGCCCGCCCGTCTCGGAGTCGAGATTCGCCGTCGGCTCGTCGGCGAGAACGAGCTTCGGACCGGCAACGAGCGCTCGGGCGACCGCCACTCGCTGTCGTTGGCCGCCGGAGAGCTCGTTCGGACGGCGTCCGGCCATGTCGGCGAGACCCACCTCGTCGAGCAGGGCGGCGACGCGCTGACGGCGCTCCGGCTTCGACAGCCGCTGCAGCAGAAGCGGATACTCGACGTTCTCCGCCGCGCTCAGCACGGGAACGAGGTTGAACGTCTGGAAGACGAGACCGATCGTCGAACGGCGGAGGGTCGACAACTCCCTCTCCGATTGGGTTGACGTCGGCGCTCCCCCGATCAGGACCTCGCCCGTCGTCGGACGATCGATGACCGAAAGGAGGTTCAAGAACGTCGTCTTTCCGCTTCCCGACGGGCCGTTGACGACGACGAAGTCGCCTTGGGATGCTGCGAAGTCGACGCCGCACAGAGCATGCACGTCCTCCGAGCCGAGTCGATACGTCTTGCTCAGGTTGCGCGTCTCCAGCGTCGTCCCACCCCGCTCGTGACAGAACTCACCTTCGGTTGTCATCGAGTCGCCCCTCCTTCCCTGGGTTGGCTCACTTTAGGGAGCTGCACGAACCAGCGCAAATCGCGATTGACACGTGCGCAGCCCGTCTCGTACGATGCGTCATGAGACGTTCCGTCGTCCTGTTGGCTCTCGCATCCGTCGCCCTCCTGACGGTTCTCGCCGGCTGCTTCTACCTTCTCAACGAGCCGCCGGTCGCGATCATCTCGGCCGCCCCGCTGCAGGGCAACTCCCCGCTGACGGTGCAGCTCTCGGCCATCGAATCGACCGACGATGAAGGGATCGTGTCCTACTCCTGGGATTTCGGTGACGGCTGGGGCGCGACCGACGCGTCGTGCCAACACACCTACACGCACCCCGGAACGTACGTCACTTCGGTGACGGTCGAAGACGCCTACGGCGAGACGGACACGGCTTCCGTCACGATTCACGTCCTCGGCCAGGAGACGCTCTTTCGGATCTTCACCTGGCGCTCGCACGAGGAGACGTGGCGGTGGAAGATTGCCGTTCCTCAAGCCCTTCACGCACACTACGAGAGCCTGGTCCCGAGGTACTGGTGCTCGGACACGGGGTACTGCGACTGGTACAAGTATGTGACCGATCCGGACGACGACGCGTTCATCGAGACGCTGGCGAGGACCCTTCACGACGCGATCGTCCCGTACTATCAGGACCCGCTCTCCGTCTACTACGGATTCCTGCAGTTCGCGCTCGATTTCGTCTCTGACGCGATCCCGTACACGCTCGACTCCCAACCTGACGAGTGGCCGCGCTATCCGCTCGAGACCCTCGTCGAGGTCGCCGGCGACTGCGAAGACACGGGGATTCTCTACTGCTCGATCGTGCGCCCCTACGTCCAGACGACGCACCTCCTGTTCTTTCCGACGCACGTCGCGTCCGCCGTTCCCGTCGACTGGGCGTTCATCAACAGCCGTTCGTACACCGTCGGCTACTACACGTTCGAGGGGAGCTACTACGCGATCTGCGAGACGACGGGCGATCCGCCGGGGACGTGGCGGGTCGGCGAGCTTCCCGATGGGCTTCGCATCGAGTGGACAAGCGGCGACTTCTGGTTCTACGACGTCGGCCTCCGCTCGGGACTTCGCGGGATGGGCCTCGTCCACGATCCCGCACCGGACAGCTAGCCCGCACGTCGGCAAGAGGTGGTTCCTTCGGCAGTCGTGACCCCTTCGACGGGGCGGCTCGGCTACGCCGGGTCGGACCGCGTCCTCGACGGGGCGGAGGCGGTGCAGCGATCGTCGATCTGGGCGCGTTGGCAACGATGGCTGCGGAACTCGCCGGTGCTGCGGGTGTATCTCGACTAGCCCACGCACGGAGGAGATCCGCATGCGACGCAGACGCTTCCTCTCGGTTGCCTGGCTCATCTGTCTCGCGGTCGTCCTTGTCGCGCCGTCTGTCTACGCCGACGGGGTGATCCTGCCTGACGACCCAGGCCGCGGCTGGCTGTCGATTGTCTACCACGATGTCACCGTGACGATCCGTGACGGGGTCGTCACGACCCGCGTCGATCAGCTGTTCCGGAACGAGACCGGCAGCGACATCGAGGGGCGCTACGTCTTCCCACTTCCGCCGGGTGCCGTCGTCACGTCGTTCACGATGTGGGTCGACGGCGTCGCGCACGAGGCGCGCGTTCTCGACGCCGACGAAGCGCGTGTCATCTACGAGGCGTTCGTCCGACGGGCGATCGATCCCGCTCTGCTGGAGTACGTTGGCCGCGACGCCCTCGCTGCACGCATCTTCCCGATTCCGTCCGACGGCGAGCGCCGGATCGAGATCGCCTACACCGAGCTTCTCACCGCGGAGAACGGCGTCTACCGCTACCGCTACCCGCTCGACACCGAGCGGTTCTCGGCGCGTCCGCTCGAACGGGTTTCGATGGCGGTCGACGTCGAGGCGAGCGAGCCGCTCGCCGCCGTCTACTCGCCGACGCATCGGATGACGGTCGAGCGGACGAGCCCGTTCGCGGCGGCCGGATCCTACCAGGAGCACGACGTTCTCCCGAGCGGCGACTTCCTCCTCTACTACGGCGTCGCGGTGAGCGATCTGGGGACGTCGCTTCTCACCTACCGCGTACCGGGCGAGGACGGGTACTTCCTCCTGATTGCGACCCCACCTCCGCTCACATCGGGCGACGCGCCGCTGCCGAAGGATCTCGTCTTCGTCCTCGATCGCTCGGGGAGCATGAGCGGGGCGAAGATCGCGCAAGCGAAGGAGGCGCTCGGATTCATCCTCGAGAACCTGAACCCGGACGACCGGTTCGCCGTCGTCGCCTTCTCCGACTACGTCGAGGCGCAGGCAACGGCGCTTCAGCCGGTGACGTCCGACGCCGTCGCTCACGCGATCGCCTGGTCGGCTCGGCTCGAGGCGACCGGGGGGACCGACATCGACGCGGCCCTGTCGACCGCGTTCCCGCTGTTCGAGGAAACCGGCCGGCCGCGGTTCGTCGTCTTCCTCACCGACGGGGAGGCGACCGCCGGCGAGACCGACCCGGTCGCGATCGCCGCGAACGCGCTCGCTTCGAACACGGTCGACGCGCGCGTCTTCGTCTTCGGTGTCGGATACGACGTCAACGCCGTCCTTCTCGATCAGCTCGCGTCGGAGAATCGAGGGACGACGAACTACGTCCTCCCCGGAGAGGATCTCGAACTCGCGCTGTCGGCGTTCTACCGGAAGATCGCCTCGCCCGTCCTCGCTGACCTCTCCTTGGCAATCGCTGGCGTCGACACGTTCGACCTCCACCCGCGCGTCCTCCCCGACCTCTTCCTCGGCGCACAGCTCCTCGTCCTCGGACGGTACCGAACCGCCGGCGAAGCGCGCGTCACGATCGCCGGGGCGACCCGCGGAACGCCGACCGCGTTCACATCGCTTCAGATCTTCCCCGAGGTTGCGCTCGATGCATCGTTCCTGCCTCGCCTCTGGGCCGGCCGGAAGATCGCCCATCTCCTCAACCAGATTCGCTTGTACGGTGAGTCCGACGAGCTGATCGACGAGGTGATCGCACTCTCCCGGACCCACGGGATCATCACCCCGTTCACCTCGTTCCTGATCGAAGAGGACGGGCTGGCCGCGGAGGAGATGGCCGACGCCGTCCGCGCGGCGACCGCGCCGGCGAGCGGCGCGTCCGCCGTCAGCGGGGCGTCGTCGTTGCAGAAGCTCGCTCAGGCGGAGACCGTCCCCCTCGACGCGAGTGGCGAGCGCGTACGCACCGTCGGCGATCGGACCTACTACCTACGGGACGGCGTCTGGATCGACAGCACCTACGCCAACGAGCCGACCGTCGACGTCGTCGCGTTCAGCGCGGCACACTTCGACTTGACGGAGATCCTCCCGTGGATCGGCCCGCACCTCGCCCTCGGCGACCGGCTGATCGTCGCGGTCGGAGACACCTTCCTCCGGATCGGCGACACGGGCGTGGAGGCGCTGACGCCGGACCTGATGGACAGACTGACGCGCTAACGCGTCGTTCTTCCTTTCCGCGGAGGGGCTCCGCTCACGAGCCCCTCCCACCCCTTCTCGCGCGTCGCGCCTGTGCCGACTTCCCGCGATTCCGTCGACGTGCTAGCATGGCCCGACTGGAGGTGATCCGCGTGAAGGAGTTCTCCTTCTTGATCGGCAACTGCCCCGGCGCACTGGTGGAGATCGCCGAGGCGATGGGCAACGAACACGTCAACATCGACGGGATCGCGGGGTTGACCGTGCTCGAGGAGGGCGTCGTGAGCTTGATGCCCGACGATGCGGGCAAGGCGCGCAAGATCCTCAAGGAGAAGGGCATCGACTACGAGGAGCGCGAGGCGCTCGTGATCGACCTCCCGAATCATCCGGGCGAGCTGGCGACGCTTCTCGACCGCCTTCGCCACGATCAGATCAACGTCCTCTCCGTCTACGCCGGCGTCGAGAAGCATCAGGTCGTGATCACGGTCGACAAGACCGATCGCGCGAAGGAGATCCTGCGTATCGCCTAGCGCTCACGCCGCAAGGCGATCCGTGCGGATTGCGTAGGGCTTTCGGCCCATCTGAGTGGGCCCTTTGAGTCATCGCAGCTCGTGCGAATCGCGCTGGCTCGATCGGCTGGCACGATGCGCGCGCCTTGGACTGGCTGCGGAGAAGACCGGGCGAAACCCGGTTCTCAAGCCACGATCGCCGAGGGATGAACCGGCGACGAACGCCAGTATAATGCCGCCAACCTACGAGGTGCGGGAGGGGCTATGGCCTACAAGATCGCGTTACTGCCTGGGGATGGGGTCGGCAGCGACGTGCTCGAAGCGGCGAAGGGTGTCCTCGATGCGATCGGCTTCGAGGCGGAGTACACGTACGGAGACATCGGCTGGGAGTTCTGGTGCAAGGAGGGGAATCCCCTTCCGGATCGGACGATCGACCTGTTGAAGTCGACCGACTGCGGCCTGTTCGGCGCGATTACGTCGAAGCCGAAGGACGAGGCGGCGTCTGAACTCTGTTCGGAGCTTCGGGGGAAGGGCATCGTCTATTCCTCGCCGATCGTCGGTCTGCGGCAGCTGTTCGGTCTTCACACGAACGTACGCCCGTGCAAGGCGTACGAAGGGAATCCGCTCAACCTTCGCGATGACATCGACCTCGTCGTTTTCCGCGAGAACACCGAAGGCCTCTACGCCGGCGTCGAGTGGCACCCGGTTCCGGACGAAGTCACGGCGGCGTTCGCGACGCACCCGAAGTTCAAGCGTTTCGCCTCGGTCTCCGGGGACGATCTCGCCATCTCCACCCGGATCTTCACGCGCGAAGGGTGTCGCGCCATCCTGCGCGATGCGTTCGCCTACGCGCAGAAGCACGGGTACCCGACGGTGACCGTCGCCGAGAAGCCGAACGTCATCCGCGAGACCTCGGGGCTGATGATCCGCGAGGCGCGCGCGATGGTGAAGGACTACCCCGGGATCGAGCTCTGGGAGACGAACATCGACGCGATGTGCATGTGGCTCGTCAAGAATCCGCAGGATTACGGCGTCCTTGTTAGCTCCAACATGTTCGGTGACATCCTGTCCGACCTCGCTGCACAGATCGTCGGCGGCCTCGGGTTCGCCTGCGCTGGGAACATCGGCGACGACTACGCCGTCTTCGAGCCGACGCACGGGTCGGCTCCGAAGTACGTCGGCCAGAACAAGGTCAACCCGATCGCCACGATCCGTTCGGCGAAGATGATGCTCGACTACCTCGGCGAGACCGAGAAGGCCGAGAAGGTTGAGGCCGCCGTGACGAGCACGATCCGCGAAGGGCGTCTGCAGACCTATGACATGGGCGGAACGACGTCGACGACGGAGATGGCCGAAGCGATCGCGAAGGCTGCGAAGGAGGCGTAGATGTCCGAGGCATCAGGCCACACGATCAGCCGCCGGATGGCGCAGTTCGCACTCGGACTTCGGTACGACCGAATCCCGGAAGCGTCCGTCAAGGAAGCGAAGCGGTTCCTCCTCGACTCGGTCGGCTGTGCGCTCGCCGCCCTCGATCACGAGGACATGCGTCAGGCGTACGACTTCGTCCAGCAGCTCGGTGGAACCGAACAGGCAACCGTCATCGGCCACGGGACGAAGACGAACCTGGGGAACGCCGCGCTGATGAACGCCCTCCTGATCCGGGCGATGGACTACAACGACATCTACTGGAAGCAGGATCCGTCCCACCCATCGGACATCCTCCCCGCCGCGCTCGCACCGGCGGAGTACAAGGGGCTCTCCGGCAAGGACCTCCTCGTCGGGATCCTCATCTGCTACGAGCTCGAAATGCGCCTCTGTCTCGCCGCGTTTCCGGGGGTTCGCGAGGTCGGCTGGCACCACGCTACGCTGTCGCAGTTCGTCGCTCCGCTCGTTGCGGCGCGGATGCTCGGCCTGACTGAGGATCAGGCGGTCGCCGCGTGCGGGATCTCAGGATCGAGCCACTTCACCCTCGGTGGTGTCGTCGCTGGGCACCTGACGAACATGAAGAACACGGCCGATCCGATGGCGACCGAGGCTGGCGTCCGTGCCGCGATGCTCGCGTCGACGGGCTACTCGGGACCGGTTGAGCTATTCGAGGGCAAGGAAGGCGTGTTCGAGGTCATCTCGAACGTCGAGTTCAAGCCGGAGATCATGCTCGACGGCCTCGGAAGCGAGTTCTTGATCACCGAGTGCGGCTACAAGGCGTTCCCGACCGAGGCGCTGACGCATCAGCCGATCACGGCGGTCCTCGAGGCGATGAAGGACCACGGGATCGATCCGCACCACGTCACCGAGGTTCTGATCAAGACGACGACGCGCGGGGCGGACATCCTCTCCGATCCGTCGAAGTACGAGCCGCGGACGAAGGAGACGGCCGACCACAGTCTGCCGTACTGCATCGCCGTTGCGGTGACCAAGGGGAACGTCCTTCCGTCCGACTTCACCGACGAGGCGATCAAGGATCCGTTCGTCTGGGAGACGCTACCCAAGATCAAGGTCGTCGCCGACCCCGAGATCGACGGGCTCTTCCCCGGCGTGAAGCGCGCGATCGTGACGATCACGACCGAAGACGGTCAGTCGTTCACGGTCCAGGAGGATCATGCCAAGGGGCGGGCGGAGAACCCGCTCTCCGACGAGGAGCTGGTCGCCAAGTTCCGCGCCAACGCGGGTCACGCGATGACTGATGCCGCGATGGACCAGGTCGTCGAGGCGACGTTCGGACTCGACGAGATCGGGAGCGTCGCGGAATACATGGGTGTCCTGGTTCGGGACAAGGGCTAGCGGCTGCCGATAGAGCGCGTTGCGCTCCACCGGCAGCTTGCGGTTCGATGATCGTGAGCGGTCATCGAGCGCGCCGCCTGGTGACGTCGCAGTGATTGGGAGTCCGTGACACCGAGCGGGCGGTCCTTCGGGACCGCCCGTTTCCGTCTGGAGGCCGATGGACAGCAAGCGCGTGACCGCGATCCGGAAGGGACTCCTCGACTGGTATGCGATCGAGGCCCGCGACTTGCCGTGGCGCCGGACGAAGGATCCCTTCGCGATCTGGGTTTCGGAGATCATGCTCCAGCAGACGCGAGTCGAGACGGTCCTCGCCTACTACGAGCGCTTCCTCGATCGATTCTCGACGGTCGATGCGCTCGCGGCGGCGGCGATCGACGACGTGCTGAAGGCTTGGGAGGGTCTCGGCTACTACCGGCGAGCACACAACCTGCATGAAGCGGCGAAGATCGTCTCTTCGGAACACGCGGGGCGGCTGCCGAACACCGTCAAGGCGCTTCGCGATCTCCCCGGGATCGGTCCGTACACCGCGGGGGCGATCGCGTCGATCGCGTTTGGTCTCGACGAGCCGGTCCTCGACGGAAACGTCATCCGCGTCCTGTCCCGCCTGCTCTGCATCGAGGGGGATCCGGCCAAAGCAGCCACCCGGAGGTCTCTGTCACGAGAAGCGAAGCTTCTCGCTTCGCGAGGCGACGCCTCGCGCATCAACCAGGCGCTGATGGACCTCGGTGCTCGGGTCTGTCTGCCGAGGGACCCTCGATGCGACCTCTGCCCGCTGCGCGACGAATGTGATGCACATCACGCCGGTCGTGAAGGGGCGTTGCCGCAGAAGGCCAAGAAGAGACCGATTCCCAAGGTGACAGGCGTCGCAGGCATCGTCTGGGATGCCGAGCCGTTCGCCGACGGTGCGAAGGTCCTCATCTCGCGGCGGAAGGCGGACGACATGCTCGGCGGGCTGTGGGAGTTCCCCGGCGGTCGTGTCGAAGAGGGAGAGAGCCTCGAGGAGGCGCTCGTCCGGGAGCTTCGCGAGGAGCTGGCGATCGGCGTCGACGCGATCGAGCCATTCATGAGCGTTGATCACGCGTACACACACTTCCGCGTGACCCTCCACTTCCACCACTGCCGCCACGCCGACGGCCGGCCGACGGCGATCGAGTGCGATGCCTGGGCGTGGGTTGCCGTCGATGAGTTGGGGCAATTCGCGTTCCCCACCGCGGATCGGAAGGTGCTGGCTGCGCTGGCGGCCCAGTCGGGCTGAGCCGCCGGCGCAGCTCGGCGCTAGAAGGCGATCTCGATCGCCAGTCCGAAGCTGAACAGGGCTGCGGGCTCCTGCGGTCGGTAGTCGACGACGACGATGAGCGACGCACTCTCCGAGATCGGAAGTGCCAGCCCTCCGGCGATGTGGTGCATGAGGGTAAACGTCGCTGCTTGAAGCGGGATCGTCGGTTGGTAGACGACGAAGATCGGGAGGGTCGCGTTGACGTTGAACAGGACCTCGCCGAAGACGCCCCAGTTCACAAACTCAAGCCCGTACCCGGCTCCGAGACCCATCGCCATCGAGAACGTCTCCGGATCGTCGACGATCGAGATCTTCAGGTCTCCCTTTGCCCCCAGCCAGCCGAAATCGCCGGTCGACAACGGAACCAGCGCTCCGGTCTGGAAAGCTAGATCGACCGTGTCCGACAGTCCGAACGCGATCCGTGCCTGCGGCGTGAGGTTCCACTGCGCGTCCCCGTCGGGGACGATGTCCATCAGTCCCGTGCCGAGGGTGATCGCCGTGTTCCCCGCTCCGAGCATCCTGGCGGTCTGGAACAGGTTGAACAGGCAGCCTGTGCTCGTCAGGAGTAGACCCGCCATCATCCCCGCGACCAACAGAATCCGTACGTACCTTCGCATCTCGCCTCCCTCACCTTTCCCAGTGCTCCTGTGACACTCTGCCGGAAGCCGAATCGGGCTGTCAAGGGCGCGTGGCCGGTTCGTGCCCGACGTCCGCCGTCAGGGCGGTAACGGTGTACTCCGTTCGATCCCCGACCGGATGGGGGGCGGCGGATGCTCGTTTGTCGGTTCCATCGGCGAATGCTAAGATTCCTCCAAGCCTTGGATCGGGGGGAAGGTTATGGCTGGGCATTCGAAATGGGCCAACACCAAGTACCGCAAGGAGCGCCAGGACAAGAAGCGCTCCGCCATCTTCGCCAAGCTGATCAAGGAGATCACGCTCCAGGCGCGCAGTGGGGATCCGAGCCCTGAGAACAACCCGGGTCTCGCCCAGGCACTCGAACGTGCGAAGGCGGCGAATCTTCCCAAGGACAACATCGAGCGCGCGATCAAGCGGGCGACCGGCGACCTGGAAGGGGTCAGCTACGAAGAGGCGACGTACGAGGGCTACGCGACGGACGGTGTCGCGGTCCTCGTCCGCGTCGTGACCGACAACCGCAACCGTGCGTCGGCCGGTGTGCGCCACATCTTCAGCAAGCACGGCGGGAACATGGCCGCCGCGGGGAGTGTCGCGTGGCAGTTCGAGCGACGCGGCGTCGTCGTTCTCGAGGACTTGCCCGCAGACGTCGACCGCGACGAGCTGCTGATGTCGCTGATCGACGCCGGCGCGGTCGACCTCGACGATCAGGGAGAGACGATCGAGATCACGTGCGAGGCGGCCGATCTGCCAAATCTTAGCGCGGCCGTCCGCGAGCGGGACCTCGACCCGATTCGGGCCGAAGTCACGATGCTTCCCAAGTCGACCGTTCACGTCGAAGAGCGGTCGGCGGAGAAGGTGCTGAAGCTGATCGACGCCCTCGACGAGAACGAGGACGTTCAGGAGGTTTACGCCAACTTCGACATCGACGACGAGGTGCTCGAGAAGCTCAACGGATAGTCAGGCGAAGGGAGCGGACCATGAGGCGCTATCGGTGGAGTGCAGTTGTCGGATTGGCTTTCCTCGCGTGCGCGATGCTCGTCGCGAACGCGGAGACGGTCATCACGTCGGGCGGGTCGGTTCTTCAAGGCGCGATCGAATTCGGGATCCCGGGCGTCCTCAGTGTGACGTCGTCGTCGGGTGACGTCTTCACCGTTCAGCGCACCAACCTGAAGTCGATCCGCTTTCCCGAGCGGGCGGGTGACGATGTCACCGTCGAGACGTTCGATGGAAACATCCTGATCGGAGCGCTCGGCGGCGTTCCGGACGTGATCGGCCTGAAGACGGCGAGCGGAGACGTTCAGTCGGTGAAGCTCGAGAGCATCGTCGAGATCCGGTTCGACGCCGCGTCGACGTCGACGACAACCGCGGTTCCGACTCCTGCGGCCCCCGCAGTCGACGTCGCCCCCGATGCACGAATCGACAGCGTGGTCGACCTCCATGAGGATGCGCGGGGAGGGATCTCGATCGGACTCGACACCGGACTGCAGCTCGGCTTTACGTCGAAGAGTGGCCTCCGCATCCCGCGCTGGACGTTCGGATTCGACTTCCTTGGCATCGGACCCGTTTGGCGGAGCTACTTCGGACCGTCGAGTGCTGGTGTCGAGGAGGCGGCTCGCGCCATTCTCTCCGAGAACCCGGCGCTCGACGTGGAGGATCTGACGGAGGCCACGAGGGACGAAGTCACTCCGTTCATCCTCCCATACGTTCACATTGGCACCAACGCGCTGATTCTTCCCGAGTTCGGTGGCGGGGTGATGCTCCGCCTCGGGAGGGCGTTCTACATCGATCTCGGAGCGTCGCTCGACATCCTCGGACTCCCGTGGCTGTCCGTCGGACTGCAGATCGTGCTCTGAGGAAGCGGATCGACCCAAGGAGGAGAAGATGAGGAAGGTCGTGGTGGCGGCCGTTGTGGCTGTGTGTGTGTTGTTCGTTGCACTCGGTGGGAGTGCACAGGACGCCGACCCGCTGATCCCGGGGCTCGCGTCGTTCCTGATTCCCGGACTCGGCCAGTTGCTGAACGATCAGCTCGACCGCGCGCTCGTTCACTTCGGCGTCGACATTGCCATCTGGGCGCTCGGGTTCTACGGCGCGACGTTCCTCCCGCCCCTGCTGTTCGCGACGCCGGCCCTGCACCTTGGCTGGGCGATCTACAGCGGCATCGATGCGTACAACGTCGCCAAGGACACGGGATTCACGATTGGTCTGGTCGACAACGGGGTCGCGTTCTCGTACGGCTACTGAGTCGGCCACCGGAGTACGGTCTAGCGGAAACCTGATCTAGAGCAGAACGACAAGCGCCGTTGCCAGGAGCGTCAGGACGACGGCGGTGAGTTGAACGAGGCCTCGGTCGACATCGGCCGGGGCCTTCGTCGTGGGGATGAGGTCGTTCGACACGAGCGAGACGTCGTCCGGCTTCACGTCCAGGACGAGCCGACCGAGGTACCGTCCGAACGCGCCCGCCTGGACGATCAGCGTCTCCCCCGCGCGGATCGGTTCGGGCGTCTCCTCGTGGGAGTGGCCGCTGACGAAGACGTCGATCGAGTCGACCGCACGAGCGATCGCGGTCGCTTCAGCGGTCGGCAGGTGACCGACGACGACGACGAGGTCGACCGCTTCGGTCTGCGCGTCGAGCGTCCCCCGTAACGCGGCGACCGACGCGACGCGGCGGAGCCAGGGGAAGTCGGGATACGGCAAGTGCTCTCCGGTGATGAGGCCGACGAGGAGAACTCGCAGCCCGTCGACGACGCGGACGGCCGAGGCGACGAACGGAGAAGAGATGCCGGGCGTCGGGACGAGGTTGGCGCAGAGGATCGGGAACGACGCACGGGCAGCGAGTTCGGCCAGTCGGTCCGCGCCCCAGTACATCTCGTGGTTGCCGAGTGCCATCGCGTCGTAGCCGACGCCGTTCATCCAGTCGACCATTCGATCGGCGCCCCAGACCGCAGCGAGCGGCGTGCGGAAGTCTTGCCATGCGTCGCCGGCGTCGACGAGGAGAACGGGCGTGTCGGCGGCACGCTCTCGTTCGATCTTCTCGCGCAGGCTCGACAGGCGATCCAGGCGCACGTGGAGGTCGTTCGTGTACAGGATCGCAAGCGGCCGGCCGACGGCGGCGAGCGCAGCGAGGGCGACGATGATGAGGAAGATGGCCGCGCGGCGAGTCCTCATCGGCGCGTCCCGCCGATCGCGAACCGGAGCGCTCCGTCAACGACGACGAGGGAGGCTCCCCACCGGCGCGTCCTCGCAGGGTGAACACGAACGCCGACGATCGCACGGCACCGGTCGTCGCTCGTGTCGAGTCCGATCAGGATCGTCACCGTCTGGCTCGGCGCGTACTGCACGTACCCGAAGCGCGCGTCGGTCGCTCCCCACGTGCGGCCGTAGTCGACGTGAACCGGCCCGAGGAGAAGGGTCGCGAGAAGCGAGACCCGGTCGAGGCCGATGTCGACGGCGACGTGGAGCGGCAAGAGGTCTTTCACGACGAGGACGCGCGCGGTGAGATCGAACAGATCTCCCGCCGTCGCGGTGGCGGTGACGTCGAGGCGGCGGGCGAGGCTGCGCGTGATCGACGCCCGCCACGTGCCGTCCGAGACGGCAAGGGCGAACGACGTCCCGCCGGGATCGCCGCCGACGATCGCTTCGGGAAGACCGCCGAAGGCGATGGACGGATAGGCGGCGGAAGCGGCGACGCACGGCAACAGGGTCAGCACGAGCAAGGCGAGCTTCACGACGCGTCAGGGTATCCGACGGCATCGGCTGCGCCAATCGTTGATTTCGCTCCAGGACGGCCACACAATGGCCTCATGGTCATCGATGCGGCTCGGGAGACGATCGCGCGCCACCAGCTGCTCGAGCGGGGCGACTCGGTCCTCGTCGCCGTCTCCGGCGGGGTGGACTCGGTCGTTCTCCTCGACGTCTTGCGCGTGACGGCGGACGAGTTCGGCATTTTTCTCGCGGTTGCGCATCTGAACCACGGCTGGCGCGGCGCGGACTCCGACGGCGATGCGGCGTTCGTCGAGGCGCTGGCGCGGGATGCTGGCCTTCGAATCGTGAGCGAACGGCTCGGGGACGAGGCGGTCGCGCGGTACGCCGGTCTCGGGCGCGAGGGTGCCGCGCGGGAGGCGCGCCGCGCGTTCCTCGAACGCGCCGCGACCGCCGTCGGAGCGGACCGGATTGCGCTCGGCCATACCGCGACCGATCGGGCTGAGACGATTCTGTTCAACCTCGCGCGCGGGGCGGGAAGCGACGGCCTCGCCGGCATCGGACCGTCGAGCGGTCCCTTCGTCCGACCGTTGATCGAGATCGAGCGGGCCGACGTGCTCGCGTACGCCGAGGCGCGCGGCCTCACCTGGCGGGAAGACGCGACGAACGCCGACCCGTCGTTCGCGCGGAACAGGATCCGCCATCGGATCCTCCCCGAACTCGAGCGGATCAACCCCCGCACCGTCGACGCCGTTTGCCGAGGCGGCGACCTCGCCGGCGAGGCGAAGGCGATCGCGGCGTTTCTCGTGGACAGGGTCTGGCCCGAGGTCTGCACGGCGGAGGAGCCCGGACGACTCCGGTTCGATCGTTCGGCGCTCGCCGGCCTCCCGGACGCGGTTCGGCGCCTCGTCCTGCGGGAAGGGTTCCGCCGTGTTCGCGGGGATCTGTCGGGGATCGAGCGGCGACACGTCGACGCCGTCGCCGGGCTGACGGTGAGTGGATCCGGGCATCGGAGTCTCGATCTTCCCCGACTCCACGTTCGCGGCGACGGCGACGCGGTCGTTCTCGCGTCCGAGTCGCCGACGGCGGAGGGGAACTGGGAGTCGGATGTCGAACTCGGTCGGACGCGCTTCCCGGCACGCGGTTTCGGACTTGACCTTCGCCTCGTCGAGCGCGACGACGATCGGGCCACGGTCGAGCCGAGCGATCGGTCGGCCGAGGTCGCCGATGCGGATCGAGTCGCGTTCCCGCTCACAGTGCGGAATCGGCGTCGCGGCGATCGGTTCACGCCGCTCGGCATGGACCGGCCGGTCCGTCTGAAGGACTTCCTGATGAACGAACGAGTTCCGTACTTCGAGCGGGACGACGTGCCACTCCTCTGCGATCGCGACAAGATTCTGTGGATCGCGGGGGTCCGGTTGTCGAACGAGATTCGGGTCACCGAGGAGACGAACCGGCTCCTGGTGATGCGGTGGGAGGCCGGTGCCACGTGACGCTCCTCATCTTCGCGGGGTCGATTCTGCTTCTCGTCGGATTCCACGAGGCGGGGCACTTCTTCGCAGCGAAGGCGTTCGGCGTCTACGTGATCGAGTTTGCCGTTGGATTCGGTCCGCGCCTGCTGGGGTTCCGCGGGCGGGAGACGCGGTACTCGGTCCGGCTGATCCCGTTCGGCGGATACGTGCGGATGGCGGGCGAGGATCGACGTGAGACCGACGCCGCGATCCCGCCGGAGCGCCTCTTGTACGCGAAATCGCCGATGGTCCGGGCGATCATCAGCCTGGCGGGGCCGGTCGCGAATCTCCTCCTCGCCCTCGCGGTTACGTTCACCGTCGTCTGGACGACCGAGTTCCCGATTCTTCAGGTGGCCGCAGTCATCGATGACACCCCGGCGGCCGAAACCCTCCAGCTCGGCGATCGTATCCTGTCGATCGACGGCCGAGTGATCTACCTCCAGGACCAGATTGCCGAGTCAATCCAGCGATCGCGCGGAGAGGAGATGACGATTGCGATCGAGCGCGACGGAGCGGTCGAAGCCCTCCGGGTCCGCGCCGCCTACGACGAGGATGAGGAGCGCTTCTTCGTCGGCGCGTACTTCCACACCGTCGCCTACACCAACGAGCTCGACCTGCTCCCGGCCGAGTCCTCGCTCGCTGTGCGAGGAGCTTACGACGGAGACCGGATCGTCGCCGTCGGTGGAACCCCCGTCGATTCCGGCGTCGCGTTGCTCGTCGAGCTCGAGCGGCGCGTCGGCCCGACGACGCTGTCGATCGCGCGTGGCGGGGAGCGCCTGGAGATGCGAGTTGACGACGTCGCGGAACTGGTCGAGGAGCTCGGGGTGTCGCCGCCGTTCTCCAACCTCGGGATCGCCGCCCGCCACTCCGGATTCGAAGACGGCGTCATCCTCGGCGCGGGTCAGTTCGCGGAGAACGTGCGGATGATGGGCGACTTCGTCCGGCAGATCGTGACCGGGCGCGTCGCCGCGAGCGAGGTCCTGCAGGGTCCCGTCGGCGTCGCCCGAATCCTTGGGGAGGGGTTCCGGCTCGGCCCGACCGTCTTCCTGCAGATCCTGGCGTTTCTGAGCCTCAACTTCGCGCTTCTGAACCTGATTCCGTTCCCCGGTCTCGACGGAAGCCGGGTTGCGTTCGCAGTCTACGAGAAGCTGCGCGGGCGGCCGATCCCCGTCGAGCGCGAGGGCCTGATTCACGCCGTCGGGTTCGTCGTGTTGATCGGGGTGATGATCCTTGTCACCTACAAGGACCTGGTCACGCTCTTTCGATGAGGGCGACGGCCATCGCGCCGATTCCCTCTTCCCGCCCGAGCGCGCCCATCCCCTCGCTTGTCGTCGCCTTGAGCCCGACGCGGTCGGGGCCGATTCCGAGCGTCGCGGCGAGCGTCGTTCGCATCTTCGGGAAGTGCGCGCCGAGCTTCGGTCGCTCGGCGATGGCCGTTGCGTCGACGTTGACGACACGAAACCCGGCCGCGGCGAGCTTCGTCACGACGTCCGCGAGCAGGTCGACGCTCGACGCGCCCCGGTACGCCTCGTCGGTATCCGGGAAGTGCGTTCCGATGTCGCCGAGCGCCGCCGCGCCGAGGAGGGCATCGCAGATCGCGTGGGTCAGGACGTCGGCGTCGGAGTGACCGAGAAGGCCCGCCTCGTGGGGGACTGTCACCCCGCCGAGGACGAGCGGTCGCTCGGGCGAGAACCGGTGGAAGTCGATGCCGAGTCCGACCCGCTGATCACTCATCGTCTTCTCCTCGCTCGAGCTGTCTTACGACCTCTCGCGCCAGTCCGAACGGGAAACCACGCCGGGTGAGGAATCCGGCGGTCCGGCGCGCGCGTGCCTCCGTGTCCGTTCCGGCGAGGCGCGCGTACCGTTCGCGAGCGAGCCTCCAGACGAGTTCCCGCTCCGTCGCCTGGGGATAGCGCTCGGCGAGCGCGGCCGCGGCGATCGGCTTCGGAACGCCCTTGTCCTCGAGCTCTCGCGCGACGGCATCGCGCGACAGAGGATGGTGGAGGATCCGGTCCTCGATCCAAAGGCGGGCGAACGCATCATCGTCGATCATCCCGGCATCCTTCGCCCGCGCGATCGTGGTGTCGACGTCCCGTTCGTCAAAGCCTCTTCGGGTGAGGCGGGTGCGTGCTTCGTGCTCGCTCCGCGGACGCACCTTCAGCAGACGAACGAGGGCGCTCCACGGATCAGGCGTCGTCGGCCTCCTCGGACTCCTCCGGCGCGGGCTCTCCTCCCGAGAACGAGTCCTCGGGGAGCTTCGCCGCGGCGCGGATCTCAGCCTCGAGCCGGTCGGCGAGCGTCGTGTCCTCCTCGAGAGCGAGGGCGCTGTTGCCGATTCCCTGTCCGAGACGCTCGTCGCCGAACGAGTACCAGGCGCCGCTGCGCGAGACCACCCCGAGCGCGTGCCCGGTGTTGACCAGGTCGCGCTCGCGCACGATGCCCTTGCCGTAGATCACGTCGAACGTCGCCTCGCGGAACGGCGGGGCGACCTTGTTCTTGACCACGCGTACGTTGATGTGGTTCCCGACGCGCTCGGTCCCGTCCTCGATCCGGCCGGAGTTCCACAGCTGCATCCGGATCGACGCGTAGAACTTGAGCGCTCGGCCGCCCGACGTGGTCGTCGTCGCGCCGTAGCGGGCGCCGGAGATCATCGATCGGATCTGGTTGGTGAACACGACGATCGTCTTCGATTGCGAGATCGCGCCGGAGAGCTTCCGCATCGCCTGGCTCATCAACCGGGCTTGGAGTCCGACCTGCGAGTCCCCCATCTGCCCTTCGATCTCGGCTGTCGGAACGAGGGCGGCGACCGAATCGATGACGATGATGTCGACCGCTCCGCTCCGCGTCAGCTGCTCGGTGATCTCGAGCGCCTGTTCGCCGGAGTTTGGCTGCGACAGCAGCAGGTGGTCGAGGTCGACGCCGAGCGCGCGGCTGTACGTCGGATCGAGCGCGTGCTCCGCGTCGATGAACGCCGCCGTTCCTCCCCGTCGCTGCACCTGCGCGATCATGTGCAGGGCGACCGTCGTCTTCCCGCTCGACTCCGACCCGAAGATTTCGACGATCCGCCCGCGCGGAATCCCTCCCACGCCGAGCGCGATGTCGAGTGCAAGCGACCCGGTCGGCACGGCCTCCACCTGGAGGACCTGAGCGCCGTCGCCGAGCCACATGATCGAGCCCTCGCCGTACGTCTTCTTGATCTGTTTGAGCGTGTTCTCGAGTACTTCCCGCTTACCCATTCTTGATGCCCCCTACGTCTTCGCTGTCTGACATTCTAGGACAATCCGGCGCCACATTCAACGGACTCAGTGAATGTGCGGCGAGACGATGCCCTTCCGCTAGATTTCTCTGTGCTGAACGGCGATTCCGGTCGGATCTCGGAGTCGCTCGGCGGCGGCCAGGAACTGGTCCGCACGCGCCCGATCGACCCCGGCGAGTTCCAACGTGCCGTCCTCGGCCCGTAGGTGGAACTGTCCCCGCCGATGCGACAGCTCGACCCGATCGAGCCGAAACTCTCGGCCGACGTCGTCGACCCTCGTCCGTTTCAGCAGCCGTTCGGCGAGGCGGCCGATCGATCGTTGCAGGAGCGCCGAGATGAATCCATCCTCGCGTGCCGTCGCCGTCCGCAGACCGGCGAGCCCCTCGCGGATGCTCTGCTTCGGATCCTTCGCCATCTCGACGACGATGTCCCTCTCCTCGGTCAGGATCAGCGTAATCCGGTCCTGCGCGTCGGAGACTCGCGCGATCTCGTGAAGCCAGCCGACCTCGACGACGTGCTCCAGGCCGAGACCGCGCAGGCTCCGGCGGCCGAATGGAACGTAGCGCAGGTCGTCAAGCGCTCCTGCGCTTCGTGCGATCGCTTCGGTCACCAGGATCTGGCCACCCTTGGCGAGTGCCGACAGCCGCTGTGCCAGGTTGACCGCGTGCCCGATGAAGTCGACCTCGGTCATCACCGGGGTTCCGCTGGAGATGCCAATCCCGACGTCGATTGCCTCCTCGGCTCGCTCGCGGTTCCTCTCGCGGACGGCGCGCTGGATGGCGACCGCCGTACGGACGGCGTCCGCCGGGCGCTCGAACGCGGCCATCACGCCGTCGCCCATCGACTTGACGACGATCCCGTACTCGGTGATGCGTGCGCGCAGGATCCTTTCGTGGACTTGGGTGATGCGGTAGGCGGCCCGATCCCCGCGGCTCGCGGTGAACGCCGCGAACCCGCGCAGGTCGCTGAACAACAGAGCGATTTCCTCGCCGGCCTCGATCTGCGATCGGAGGATCTGACGAACCTTCAGCGTTCGACTCCAAGACACGAAAAGCGGCCTCCCAACTGGAAAGGGGGATCCCCGTATTATACTATCGAGCCCGGCCTCGGGCTGCGCCGTGGGCACGTGCCCCTCTCCGCCGGCGGACCGTACGAAAGGAGCACAGATGGACGAGAAGAAGATCCTCCCCCTCCTCAAGAAGACGCCGATCTTCGCCAACACGAGCGAGTCGAGCCTGAAGACCATGCTCAAGTCGGCCGTCGAGAAGACCGTCGAGTCCGGTCAGAAGATCGTCGAGCAGGGCGAGCGGGGCTCCGGGTTCTATCTGATCCTCGAGGGACGAGCCGAGGTCGTCGCCGACGGCGAGAAGCTGGCTGAGTTCGGCTCGGGCGACTTCTTCGGCGAACTCGCCGTGATCGACGGGGCGCCTCGGACGGCCGATGTCGTCGCCGTCGCCGACACGACGTGCGTTGTGGTCACCCAGTGGGCGATGCGAAGCATCATCTCGACCCACCCGGAGATCGCGCTCAGCATGCTCGAGGAGCTCGCACGGAGGCTTCGCGCCACCGACGCCGCGCGCTAATCGAGCCGTTGAACAGCAGCATCCCCATTCTCTGTCTCGGGTCGGGAGCGGCCCTTACCGACGGGCGTCTCTGGAATTCGCTCCTTGTCGATCGGAAGGTGCTCCTCGACCTTCCGCCGACGGCGATCCCGCACATGCATCGGCTCGGCGTCGATCCGAAGGGGATCGACGTCATTTTCGTCAGCCATCTTCACGCCGATCACAGTTTCGGCCTGCCGTTTCTCCTCCTCGAGTACTGCGTTCGCTACGAGCGGCGCGAGCCGCTGTACGTCGTCGGCCCCGGCGGCCTCGAAGAGAGCGTGATGAAGGTGTGCGAGCTCGCCTGGCCGGACATGCACGCGGCCGGAATCCGTCCGCGCGTTCCGTTGCGGTTTGTCGAAGTCACGGAGGAAGGCGAATACCGCGCTGGGAATCTGGCGTTCACTGCGATCCCGATGCGGCACTTCGACCTCGACGCACTCGGGTATCGGTTCGACTACCGCGAGAAGACGTTCGCCTACACCGGCGACACGGGAAGCTGCGAACAGATTTCGCGTCTGCTTGCGGGGGTCGACGTTGCGATCGTCGAGCTGACGCACCCGCGAACTTCCGACGACCCCGGACACCTCGACGTCGAGGACGTCATTCACTTCACGGCCGAGTTGCGTCGAGAGGGCGCGCTCGTCCTGGCGACGCACATGAGCGCGACGCCGCCGCCGGTCGCGGGGCTGACGATCTGTGAGGACGGCGAAACGTACTACGTCTAGTGGCGACGCAGCTTCGCTGAGTCGCTGGGAGAGCAGTTCCTCTCGGGGAGGCGTCGTTCTCCGTTGGTCGCGGTCTCGGTGGGCTCAAACGAGCGGGCTCTCGCGGTGCCCCTCGTAGCAGGACCGGCAGCGCGCTTCGTACGTCTCGGCGCCACCGATCTGGATCACCGGTCCGTCCGTCGGCGCGGGCTGGCCGTCGACCAGCCGCTGCGATCGTGTCGCCACTCCGCCGCACTTGATGCAGACCGCCTGGAGCTTGTCGACGCGATCGGCGAGGGACATCAGCCGCGGCATCGGACCGAACGGCTCCCCGGCGAACGTGAGGTCGAGTCCTGCGACAATCACGCGCTTGCCCGTCGCCACCAGCCGTTCGCAGAGATCGGGGAGTCTCTCCGAGAAGAAGTTCCCCTCGTCGAACGCGACCACGTCCGCCGCGTCGAGCCCCTCCCGGCCGACGGCGACGATGAGGCTGTCGACCGTCTCGCATCCGGGCTCGAGCAGGTGCGCGTCGAACGCGCGTCCGTAGTGGGTCATCACCGAGTTCGTTCCGTACCGATCGTCGATCGTCGGCTTCATGAGGAGGATCGCCCCTCGGGCGATCCGGACGCGCTCCAGCCGTCGGATGAGTTCCTCGGTCTTCCCCGAGAACATGCACCCGGTAATCACTTCGAGTTGCGCCTGCTTGTGGTTCATTCTCTCCCCTCACTCGTTCGGAAGGAGCGCGCTCGTGTACAGCGTGTCGAGTGCCAGCTCTCGGGTGACGAGCCCTTCTCGATGGAGGTACTCCTGCAACTCCGACCAGACGTTCGGATCGTCGTGCCGAACACCCGCCGCGAACAGCGGGACTGTCAGATCGGATGCGCGGCGGTTGAGTCTGTCGCCGAGGTCCGGATTCGCCGCGACGAACGTCTCAAACGCCGCCTCCGGATCGGCCTTCGTTTCGTCGATGCTTCGGGCGAGAGCGGCGAGGAGCTGGCGTAGATCGTCTCCGCGTTCGGCGATCAAGTCGGGATGGGCGACGAGGACGATGTCGTAGGTCGGCGGAACGCAGAAGTCCTCTTGGGCGAAGAAGACGGGCGTTCGTCCCTGCAGCTCGACCTGGATCGTCTCGAAGTTGCGGAACGCGCCGATCGCGTCGACCGACCCCGCGAGGAGCGAGGCCATCGTCGCGTAGCCGACGTTGACGAGCTCGACCTCCTCGATCGGCACCCCCGCGCACGCGAGCATCGTCTCCCACAGGATCGGCTCGAGCGGAGCGAGCGAGTAGCCGATCCGCCGCCCGGCGAGGTCGCCGATCCCGTCGATTTCCGCTTCGCCGGTTGCGAGGAGTCCGCCCAGGTTCCGGTCGATGAGGGCCCCGATGGCGACGAGAGGGAGGCCCTCGGATCGGGCGATCAGATGGTTGATCTGTGGAGTCAGCGCGACATCGACGGTTCTTGCCGCGGCGAGCTTCACCGGGTCGCTCGGGTTTGCCGGGACGATCACGTCAACGTCGAGGCCGCGTGCGATCGCCACGTAGAGTGGGACGTGGTTCGGATTCGGGAAGAAATCGAGGCTGACCCGAAGCGGCGCTTCTCCCTCCGGAGCGTGAAGTAGGCCGATCAGCATGAGCGCGATGCAGACCGCCACGAACGCGGCGGCAAGCCATCTCCTCGTGCGCACGGTGCCCCCTCAGGTCACGGTGTGTTGACAGTCCGTCGACTACGATGTGGCCGGCCCTCGCCAGCGGAGCGCCCACCGTTCGATTATCCGAACCACCCCGAACAGGAGCAAACCGACGAGCGCGAGGGCGAGAATCGCAGCGAAGACGACGTCGACGCGAAGGAGTGCGTTCGACTGGAGCATGAGGAAGCCGAGACCCTGACGGGCGCCGATCCACTCCCCGATCGTTGCGCCGACGACCGACAGGGGTGCGCCGATCTTCCATCCGGTGAACAGCGCGGGAAGGCTCCCCGGGAGGCGGAGCTTGCGGAAGATCTGCCAGCGCGTTGCGCCGAGCGATCGAAACAGGTCGACCGTCTCCGCGTTCGCCGAGCGAAGCCCGTCGATCCCGTTGATCGTCATCGGGAAGAAGCCGACGAGTGCCGCCACCACCACCTTCGGCCACAGGCCGTAGCCGAGCCAGACGATGAGGAGGGGCGCGATCGCGAACACCGGGACCATCTGCGATGCGATGATCAGCGGATGAACCGTCCATTCGATCACCGGCACGTAGACGATGGCGACCGCGAGGGCGAATCCGGCCGCTCCGCCGAGGAGGAGGCCGAGGGCGATCTCGGCGAGCGTGACCAGTGTGTGTCCCCAGATCGTCGGGAAGCGGACGACGAACGTCGCCGCGATCCGGGTTGGCGGCGGGAGGATGTAGTCCGGAACTCCGGCGACGCGAACGACGATCTCCCAAATCGCGAGAAGCCCGAGCAAGAGGAGAATCGGTGCGACGATCCGCTTCGCGCGTTCGCTCATCGGCCACCTCGCGTGAGAAGTCGTAGGAGCCCTTCCTTCTGCGCGACGAACTCTGGCGCGGTTCTCGATCGCGGCCGAGGGAGCGTCGCGTCGATCTCCTTGTCGACGCGCGCCGGACGTGACGATAGAACGAGGATTCGATCGGAAAGGACGAGCGCCTCCTCAACGTCGTGGGTGACGAGGAGGACGGTCTTCCCGAGCTCGCGCCAGACGTCGAGGAGCCAGGTCTGGAGCGTCGTCCGGGTCAGCGGATCGAGCGCGCCGAGGGGTTCGTCGAGGAGGAGGATGTCGCGATGCGCGAGGTACGTCCGGATGACGGCAACCCGCTGCCGCATTCCGCCCGAGAGCTCGTGTGGGTAGAGGTCCTCGGCGCCGGCGAGGCCGAAGCGTGCGAACAGCCGGCGTCCCTCGCACAGGGCGTCCGCCTTGGGACGCCCCGTGATCTCCGCGGCGAGGACGGCGTTCTCGAGTGCCCGACGCCACGGCAGGAGCGTGTCGCGTTGCGGGAGGTAGGCGATCGTTCGCGAGCGCGGTTGCTGGTTCTGACCGACTTCGATCGTGCCACGGTCCGGATCGATCAGGCCGACCAAGGCGCGCAGGAGGGTCGTCTTCCCGCACCCCGACGGGCCGAGACACGTCGTCCAGGTGCCGCGACCGATCGAGAACGAGACACCGGCGAGGACGTCCGTCCGTCCCGCCCTTCCCGTGAAGCTGACGAACAGTCGCTCCGATCGTAGGATCGCGTCCGCGATGATCGTCACGACTGTTGCTCTCCTCCATTCGCGCTCGGCTCTTCAGCGCGTGCGGCATTGTAGCAGCCGGCTCGTCTCCGGGTGCTGACGGCCATTGCGCGCGGCGATTGCGCGAACGGGTAGACGTCGCGGAGCAAGCCGGCGAGTATGATCGTGCCTCAGTTGTTGCTGTGGAACCGAGGAGTTGTCCGGGTTCCAAACGGGAAGGAGATCGTGGCTGATGTCAGTTCGCGTTGGCTGCGGGGGATGCGCCGCTCTGGGAGGACCGGGCTAGCGGCCCAGCTGATCCTGGCGCTGGCGCTCTGCTCCGTGGCGAGAGGCTCCGACTCACTGGACGTTGGCGCTGCCCCGGCCGAAGGCAAGGTGACGGTCGATCGGACCGCCGCCGTGGCCGCGCTTGCTGTCCACTTGGACGACCTGGATGCCGACGGCCGGTTCTCGGGCGTCGTGCTCGTCGCGCGTGGACACGATGTCCTGTTCAGCCGTGCGTACGGTCTCGCCGATCGCGCGAAGGGCGTCACCAACCGGGTCGACACGCTGTTCAACCTCGGATCGCTCGGCAAGATGTTCACGGCCGTCGCGATCCTCCAATTGGTCGAGGAAGGAAGACTGTCGATCGAGAGCCTGATCGCCGACGTTCTGCCCGACTACCCGAATGCTTCGGTGGCGCAGACGGTGTCCATTCACCACCTGTTGACGCACACCGCAGGGATGGGCGACTGCTTCTCGGGCGAGTTCTTCACGACCCCAAGCGAGCAACTGAAGACCGTCGACGGGTACTTGCCCCTGTTCGTCCACAAGCGGCTTCGCTTTGTTCCGGGCGGCCAGTTCGCCTACAGCAACGAAGGCTACATCGTCTTGGGTCTCATCATCGAGCGCGTCTCAGGGCAGGCCTACGACGAGTACATCCGGGAGCACATCTTCGAGCCGGCCGGCATGGTGAGGAGCGAGTTTGCCGATCTCGATGTCGTGCCTCCGAATCTCGCGATCGGCTACACGACGCTTGACGCAGACGGAGCCGAGACGGGCGTCGTGCGGGAGAACACGTCTCTGATGCCGGTCAGAGGAACGCCGGCCGGCGGAGCGTACTCGACGGCACTCGACCTGCTGCACTTCGTCCCCGCGCTGCTCGACCATCGGCTCCTCAGCCCGGAGTCGACGGCGCTTCTGCTCCGGGGAAAGGTCGAACTCCGACCGGGCCTCAGCTACGCGTATGGCCTGTTCGACAAGATCGTGGAGGGGGAACGCGTGATCGGACACACTGGCGGCGCGCCCGGCGTCTGCAATCTGCTCGACGCGAATCTCGACAGCGGGTACAGCGTGATCGTCCTCTCGAACAGCGATGCAGGCTGTCTGTCCGTCCTCTCGGGGTATCTGGCCGACAGCCCACTCCCGTGAAGCGGTCAGCTCAACGTGGGACATCGGGCGCGACGGCGCAGCTGAGGAATGGGGGTACTTCGCCCGGCGGATCAGAGACGAGGCGGTGCGACGAACATCGCACCGCCTCAGCTGGTGGTCCCAGGGGGATTTGAACCCCCGTCGACGGGATGAGAGCCCGCTATCCTAGGCCACTAGACGATGGGACCGGTTTGCGTCGCCGATTATGGCGAAACGCGGATGGCGCATCAAGCAACGTGCTCAGCCGGCCGCGCGCTTCTCGATCTCGGCCTTCGCTTCGCCGAGACCCTCCATCAGTTCGTCGTAGAGGTCGACCGGGATCGCGATGCCCTTCCGCGTCGGCTTCCACTCCCCGTCTTCGGTCTCGTAGAAGTTGCGGATGTCGAGGTAGTCGCGGTCGCGGAACTTCGACAGCCTGACGTGAATTCGGCTTCCCATTCCCTTGTTGATCGATCGAACCAGAACTTCGTCCGTCGCTTCGATCTGCTCAGCCATGGTCCCTCCGTATCTGAAAGTGAATGATCTTAGACTACACACTTCCGGTTCGGCGGGCAACACCACCGAACCACGTCGAGGGTCGCACGCTACGTCGACCCCGTCGCGAGCGAAGGATAGCCCATCTGCCGTCCGTCGTCTCCTCGGCGGCGCGATCGACTTCCACCCAGACTAGGCAGAAGCTGGCTTGCCCCGATATGATGGCCACGCGGAGGGGCTGGAGACGACCAAGGAGGAGCGATGATGCGCGAGCGAACGCTCTCGACGAGCGCCGGACTCCCCGTCCAACGAGTCTGTGGGCTCCCGGTGGAGGGGGTGCTCTGATGCGCGCTCGGGCGATGATCCTCCTCCTCGTAGCCGCTGCCGTCGTCACCGTCTGCGCAACCGCTCAGACTGGCAACATCGATCCCGCGAACAAGTGGGCGTGGGGGACGAACGTCGGCTGGATCAACTTCCGCCCGACCGACGGCGGGGTCACCGTCTACGAGGACCACCTCGAGGGCTACGCTTGGGGCGAGAACATCGGTTGGATCCGCCTCGGAAGCTACGAAGGCGGCGGGGCCCACACCTACGCCAACACCACGGCGACCGACTACGGCGTCAACCGGGATGCGTCGGGAAACCTGTCCGGCTACGCGTGGGGAACGAACGTCGGTTGGATCAACTTCGATCCGCTGCACGGCGGCGTGACGATCGATCCTGCTACCGGGAGTTTCGACGGCTACGCGTGGGGTGAGAACGTCGGCTGGATCTCGTTCAAGAACACGGGGCCGGTCGCATACAACGTCGTCGTCGCCAGCGTCGTGGCCGTCTCGAGCGGCGACGTGAACGGCGATGGAAGGGTCGATCTGCTCGACGTGAGGCTGTGCGAGCAGATCGCGATCGGTCATCTCACGGGCGAGCCGTGGCAACGCACGGCGGCCGACGTCGATCACGACGGAGGCGTCGACCCGACCGACGTCGAAATCCTGGCCGACTACGTGCTCGGCATTCGGTCTGCCTTGCCGTAGAGGATCGGCTTCCGAAAGCGGAAGAGGAGGCTCGGTATGACGACCCGCAAGGCGTTGATTGTAATCGCTGTCATCGTTGCGGTTGGCATCGGCCTTCTGGGCGGTCGGCAGCTCGCCAAGATGGGGAGTACCGACTCCTCCGCGACGCCGGCTGCGACGACCTCGTACACGCTCGACGACCTCTGGAGGCGGCTCGACGACGGGACCACCGGGACGAAGAGCGCGTTCTCCGAGCCGGGGAGCGGGCCGACCGCGGGAACGATGCGCACGCTCGACGAGGTGATGGGGAAGGCACCCCAACGGGACGATGCGGGAGCGAAGACGTCGGACGTAGTCGCCGGGAAGAGCTTCTGGGGGCTGACCGGCGGCGAGTGGGGGCTGCACTTCGGTGCTGGCGATCCGAGCTTGACCGCGGACAACATCAAGCGAGGTGTCACGATCTTCGGTGTAGAGGGCGAGCTCGTCGAGATCCAGGCAGCGAGCCGGATCCCGAAAACCGGTCAAACGACGTCCTACCGCACCGGCGACGATGGCCAGTACGAGTACGGCCACTTCCCCATCCTCGAGCCCGTCGGAAGCCGAACGACGGGCGCGTACACCGTCTACGGGTGGGCGGGCACGCGGTTCACCGACAACGGTGACGGGACAGCGACCGACAACCTGACCGGGCTCACTTGGAAGAGGACCGGATTTCAGCTCCTGTTCATGACCTGGAACGATGCGGTCGACTACTGCAACGACCTCACGTTGGGCGGTCACAGCGACTGGCGCCTCCCGAACGTCAACGAACTGCACAGCCTAATCGACCTCCGGGAGAGCGACCCGGCGCTCCCCGCCGGCCACCCATTCTCGTACGTGCAAAACAGCCCGCATTGGTCGTCGACGACGCATGACGGCGACTCGGCGAAGGCCTGGACCGTGGACATCGGGGATGGCTACGTCTACTCGGGGGACAAGACCAACCAGCAGCGCCTGATGCCGGTGCGCGGTCCGTAGGCAACGCCCTTCGCGACCCCGGGCACGACCAGCAGCCAGCTCGACGTCTTCGACGACAGACGGGCGCAGCGAAGGCGACGGCCCTCCCGAACTTCCGTGTAGACGATCCTGGGACGAAGACCGTCACAATCCCGGTTCGACAGACCTCTGCCGGCGAGTCGATCGGCGGAGCGGATCGGAGGCGGAATGAATCGGAAGCACATCGCCCTGGCCGTCATCGGAGCTCTGGCCGTTGGCGCGCTCCCGATATCGGCGTCGCAGTTCTGCGACACGGCGCTTCTCGTGATCGACATGCAGACGATCTACCTGTCCCACGCAGTTCTCGTCAACGCCGACGGGCTGCCGATCCTGCCGAAGGTCGCGGCGGCGATCGACGCGGCGCGATCGGCGGGAGTCCCGGTGATCTACGCGAAGAACCTCGACGCACGCGTTCCCGAGGACGATGAGGAACTCGACTTCCCTGAGCTGATCGCCCCCGTCGACGGAGACATCGTCGTCACGAAGAGGGACCCTGATCCATTCAAAGAGACCGTTCTGGAGAGCATTCTGGATGCGAGGGGCGTAACGCGACTGGTTGTCTGCGGGGTTTGGTCGACCTGCTGCGTCAAGGATGCGATTCTCGCTGCCGTGAGGTTGGGAATCGACGTCGTCGTCGTCGCCGATGCCCACGGAGACTCCGTCCTCCGCATCTCCGAGATTGGAGACCTAAATGGGACATGGAACGCGATGGACGGCGTCAAGGCCGCACGGTTGGAAGAGATCGCGTTCGGATCGCTCTGCCGCTAGGAGGCGGCCTTCGCCGTAGCAGCCGAAGTGAGGAACTGAGAAGGTTAGGCAGTTTCGATCTGCGTGACGTCGGCGGTACACTCGCATCATGTGCGAGGGACCGCCGTGACGTCGAGTCTCCAGCTATTTGGAGCCCCCGTGCTCCGTTGCGACGAAACGCCGGTCCGCTTCCCTCGACGCAAGGCGATGGCGCTCCTCGCCTACCTCGCCGTGACGCGGAGCCGACACCATCGCGAATCGCTGGCAACGATGCTCTGGCCGGAATCGACGGCCGTCGCTGCCCACTCGGCGCTGCGGAACCTTCTCTGGTGTCTGCGAACGACACCGATCTCGGAGTTCCTCTCGAGCGATCGAAGCACGATGGAACTCGTCGAAGACGAGCGCCTGGTTGTTGACGTCAACAGCTTCCGCGATCTCGTCGGACCCTGCCCGTCGAGGAGCCACGGCACGGATCGAGCTTGTGCCGAATGCGCGCCGAGGCTCACCGAGGCGGCGAGCCTCTGGAAAGGGGCGTTCATGACCGGCTACGTCGCCGCCAACTCGGCTCAGTTCGACGACTGGCAGCTCGCCGAAGGTGAGGCGCTGAGGCGCGAGCTCTCCGAGACGCTGAGCCGAGTCGTCGAGTTCTACCTCTCCATCGAGGACTGGGCTTCCGGCGCTCGCTACGCCCGGCAGTGGCTTCAGGTCGATGAGCTCAACGAATTCGCCTGCCGCTCGCTGATTCGGGCCCTCGCGGAACAGGGCCTGCGGAGCGAAGCGCTGCAGGTGTACGACGAATGCGCACGGACGCTCGCCGACCGACTCGGACTTGTGCCGGAGAGCGAGACGGTCGCCCTCGCCGAGTCGCTTCGGTCAGCGAGATCACCGGTCGAAACCGTCCCCCGCCGCCGCCGCCGCCTTCCCCCGCCTCCGGGACGGATGATCGGCCGCCAAGCGATCGCGGAGAGGATCGAGCACCTCCTTCTCGACGAACGCACCCGCGCCGTCCACCTCGTCGGGTTGGGCGGCGCAGGGAAGACGAGCCTTGCGCTGTACGCGGGACGGCACGTCGAAGACCGGTTTGCGCACGGGGCGGCGTACGTCTCCATCGACACGTTGCCCGACGATGCACTGATCGCTTCGGCCATCCAAACGACACTCAGACTCCCATCGCGCGGCGAGGAGGGCTTCTCGCCGGAGGACCAGATCGCGGACGCGCTCGCTGATCGCGAAATGCTCCTCGTCCTGGACGGCGCAGAACGGTTCCTCGGCCAGATCGCGTGCCTCATCGCATCCTTGAGATCCGCCCCCGGTGTCTGCGCCCTGATCACCTCGAGAGTCGAGATGAGCATGCCGGACGTGGCGTCGATCCCCGTCCACGGCCTCGAATGCCCGCCCGACGACGCGGGCGACGACGAGCTCGCCGACTACCCGGCCGTCAGCCTATTGCGGATCGCGGCGGAGAGGCACGGCCTCGCCCCCGATGACTCCGCCGAGGAACTCCGGGACGTGGCGCACCTCGCGCGGATCCTCGAAGGCTCTCCGCTCGCGCTGGAGATGGCGGCAGGGTGGCGATCGATTCTCCCCTGGCAGGCAATCGCGAGCCGCGTCGCCAACGATCCGAGCTTCCTCGTGCACCGAGACGTCGGGACGTTGCCGAAGCATCAAACACTTGCCGCGGTCTTCGACCAATCGTGGAAGCTCCTTCCGCCGGACGGGCAGGCCGCGCTACGGGGAGTGAGCATCTTCCGCGGACCGTTCACCACGGAGGCCGCCGAGAACGTGGTCGGCACCCATCCGGGGCCGCTGGCAACGCTCGTCAACCGTGGGCTTCTGCTCCGCGCCGGCCCGGAGCACTACCGGATGCACGAGTTGGTTCGGCAATTCGCAGCAAAGAAGCTCCGTGAGACGCCCGTTGAGGAGGAGCGCGTTTGCGTTCGTCACGTCGAGCACTACACGAACGCCCTCTCCGATTGGTTTGATGGTCTCAAGGGGCCGGAGCAGTTCCCGACGCTTCTGCGGATGGAGCGCGAAATCAAGAACGTACGCCACGCGTTCCAGCAAGCGGCCGTTCGGGGAGACCACGAACGGCTTCGATCTGCATCCCTCGGCCTGGCGCAGTACTGCAACATGCGGTCCGCCGTCTCCGAGGCGGAGTCCGTCTTCGCTGGGGCGTCTCGCGCCTACGGTCAACACGAGGATCGGGATCGGACGGTGGACGCGTTCCTTCGGATCGCCGCCGGCTACTTCGCGTCGTGGGACCGTCTGGATGTCGCATTCCAACGCAGGGAAGAAGGGATCGACCTCCTCCCGGGGACACCGCCGGAGGATGAGCTTCATGCGATGGCGTGTCTGATCTACGTCGCCGCCTGTTTCAAGAGCGATCGCGAGGAGAACGTGAAGCGTGTGCAAGCGTGTCTTGCCTACTACCGAGACTCCGGCGATCGATGGGGGGAGGCTTCGGCACTCGACACGTTCTCCTTGGTGGAGAGCTACGAGAATCCGCCCGAATCCGAGACGTACGCCCGACAGAGCCTCAGCCTGCGCCGGGAGATCGGGGATGCGTGGGGAGAGTCGCTCATCCAGTTCAGGTTGGCGCGTCTCGCCGAGGCCGGAGGGGATCATGAGCTTGCGCTCGCGCTCTATCGTGATACCGGAAGACTGATTGCGCCGTACTCGGCCGAGGGATTCGGAGGGATCAGCGTGCTGATTGCTCAAGCACGCGTCTTGGCGAAGCTCGGAGACACGGAGCGAAGCGCGAAACTCGCACAGGAGGCGATCCAGCGCGGCCGCGAGGCCGGCTACAGGTTCCAGGTCGCCCGATCGCTCATCGCGCTTGCGTCGTCGGCGCGGGAGGAAGGCGATCGCGCCTCCGCGCGGGCCCATCTCGAGGAAGCGTTCGGCGAACTCGCCTCCATCCGATGGCACAAGTTTCAGGCCGAGTGCGCGTTGATGCTCGCCGAGGTCGCACTCGACGATTCGGACGTCGGCGGAGCCGAACGGTGGCTTCACGAGGCCGAGGATCTCGATTCGGAGAGCGCGCGGATCCCAGCCCTCCGGGAACGGATTGACGGGCTACGCGACGAGTCACCTCCGACTCAGCTCTGATCCCTCTCGCTACGGCGCAAGCGACGCGCTCGCCGTCCCCGACGCAGCGGCTCCGGCGGCGTCCGTCACCTCCGCGGCGATCTGCACCAATCCGCCGTCTGGGAACGCCAACTTGAACTCCCGCGTCCCCGCGAGCGCATCCTCGCTCTCGACCACGGTGCTCCCGTCAGGGCCGGTCACCTTGATCGTCAGCCGATAGGGCGGCGTCCCTCCGGCGATCTCCCAGGAGACGACGAGGGTGTGGCTGTGCGCGGCTCCGATCGCGCGCGATGCGCTGGCCGATAGTCTGAGTGACAGCGGACCGCCCTCGCTCACGCCGACGATCGCTGGATTCGCTTCCGCTTCATCGCTCGGCCCCCAATCGTAGATAAACCGCACTTCGACGAGCTTCGCCGTTTCGGCGAACGCGCCGGGCGGGAACTGCAGCTCGACCGTTCGAACCCTCGCACCGTTCTCTCCGTCGCCGAACCGGATCGGCACGTGCTGCGTCTCTTCACGCTGCGTCGAGCGCTTGAGCAACGTGAGATTGGGGAGAAGCCCATCGTGGGAACTCTGGCCGTCCGCGGCATACCGAATGGAGTACCCGGTCGGAGTGGAACCCTCCCACACGAGAACGATCCCCTGGACCCGAAGCGGGTGATCGCGCAAGAGGTCGATCCCGATCCGGAAGCCGTTCGGATGCGTCCGGTCGAGATCGGGTCCGAAGCTCCACGCCACGGAATGGCCGTCGGGGACACCGCCCGTTCCGATCACCGGTCCCGGTCCGTCGACGGCCGGTCCGCCAGCCGTCTTCGTCGCGAACTCCACCAGCTCATCGACGAGCGGAGCGTAGATCCGCATCCAGAGCGGATCCTTCGTCGGGAACGGCTTGAACGGATGCGCGACGACGAGCAAGTCCCTCTCGTAGTGGAGGCGATCCGGGTCATAGATCGGGTCCCCGTACGAGTCGAGATCGACGCCGAAGCCGAGGATTTTCCGGCCGTTGCTCAACCACTCGGGACCTCCGGGTGTGTAGGCGATCAAGTCGTCGAGGCTCGACGTATCCAGGACTTGCGCGGGGGATCCCGCGTTTCCTTCGAGGAGTGTGACTCCAACATCAGCAACCTCTCCGAAGCCGTTCAGGTGGATCGTCATCTCGTCGATCATCAGGCTGTGGCTCTTGCCGTCCCACGTCGCATCCACATCGTCGTACTTGCGGATTAGCACGTAGGAGCCCGGAGCCGGCGCGTTGATCCCAGGGCGGAAGTCGGAGTAGTCGAGGTCGCTCCACTCGATCCACCGGCCTCGCCCTCCGAAGAAGAGGAAGGCGCCGAGGAGTTCCTCGACCTGGTAGAACGTACGGATCGCATTGGTGTTGGTCAGCTGCCAATCGAGATGCCACTCGCTCCGGCGGTATCCCGTGCTGTAGGGAATCCCGGCTTCACGATGCCAGTAGGAGATTGTCTCCGAGCACCACGCCTCACGGTCGTAGATGCTCATGCCGATTCCGGAGAGGACGTCCAACATCGCGGCCACTGAGGTCGCCGAAGCGGTTGAGTTCAGCCCGAGCCGCATCTGGTAGAACGGCTTCCCCCCGTCGGTCACACACGACACGATCGTTCCCACGGTGTCCATCGCGATGTCCTGAATCCACGGACCGCTTGGGCTCCATGTCGCCGTGTTGTCGAAGCACGCGCAGTCCGGGCTATCGGAGTGGTAGCACGGGGCAACTGCAGCGACGCCTGCGAGAACGACGATCGAGAGAGCAACCAATCCCTTCCTCATCACGCACCTCCTCTCTTCCGCCTCACGATACCACGTCGGTTCGACGCGTGACGAGTCGAGGAACTGCAATCCCTAGGAGTTCGCAGAGAGAAGCGGGCTCGCTATCCTGTCCATCAGGGAGGGCCGAATGTCCGCACGGAAGCTGCTGATCGTGATCGCGATCGTCGCCGCACTCGCGATCGGCCTTCTCGCCGGCCGACAGCTGGCGTAGATGGGGAACACCGACTCGCCCGGGACGACGCCGGCAGCCACATCCTCCTACTCCCTCGATGACATCTACGATCGCCTCGATACGGGCGCTACGGTTACACAGGATCCATTCGCCGAACCGACAGCACCGACTGGAACCGGCACAATGCACACGATCGACGAGATCATGGCACTCATCCCGGACCGCCAAGGGAGCTTCACCGGAGCCGAGGGAGAGAGAACGCTCACCATCCCGGACGGGATCTACACCGGGTCGAGCACCGCCACGATCGTCGACGCCGACCTCTCCGAGGAGAACATCCGCGTCGGCTTCTTCACGATCTTCGGCGTGTGGGGTGAGAACGAAGCGTGCGTGACCTGCGCGGGGACCCCCTCCGACGGCGGACGCTGGTGCGACAACGGCGACGGCACGATCACCGACATGACCACGGGCCTCACGTGGCTGCGGGACGCAAGCTGGGGGGGTGCCCTCCCCTGGAGGAATCCGACAACAACCTGGCCTGACATGTACACGGACGCCCGTGGAAGACCCGGCGAGCTCAGTCCTCCGGACGGCACGACGGCGAACTACTGGCGCCTGCCGACGCACAGCGAGCTTCAGGACCTTTACCTGAGCCCGGAGGGCGCACGGGTCAGTTCGCCCTACTTCTTCACCGGGATCCAGGATGCGGTGTATTGGACCAGCTCCTGCGTAGCCGGATACGGTGATGCATACGGAGCAGACTTCGCACAGCCGGTTCAGCCGGTCATCCTCGCCTACGGCAAGGACGAATTGCACTACGTCTGGCCCGTGAGAGGTCCGCGGCGCTAGCGACCCGAGAGCTCCATGTCAGAAGATCCGGCTACGGTTGGCTCCCGTGGACCGGCCACACGTAGTACGCGGTGTCCTTGACGTATCGATCCGAGGCGGGCGTGGCGAGAGAGAAGTCGACACCCCAGGCGGTCGTGTTCTGCGCGCTGTCGTCGGACGTCGACGTCCAGTAGATCCCGTCCTGGATGTTGTCGAAATGGACCGGGTTGCTCCGGCTGATCCCCTCGGGATCGAGGTAGAGGTGGGCCAACTCCAACTCGGTTGGGAGCCGCCAGGCGACGCCACGCTCTCGGGTACGCCAGAAGGCGTCTGCGAATCTCGCGCCGGCACCAGCGGAATCCAGTCCCCGCCACGGGTACGCCCCTCCCCAACCGGCATCCTTGAGCCAGACGAGACCGTTCGTCATGTCGGTGATCGTGCCGTCGCCGTTGTCGCACCACCGCCCTCCGGCTGACGGCGTTCCTGTGCACTTGACGCACGTCTGGTTGGATCCGGTGACCCCGAAGATCGTCACGCCGGCCATGATATTCTCCGCAACCAGATCCGAGTCGACCCCGGTGACCGTCTTCCCCCCACGGTAGAGACCGGCAGGAATCGAAATGGCTCGCGTGCCGTCGGATCCCGAGAAGCTGTCCTTCAAGTCGGGAACGAGGGCCATGATCTCGTCGAGCGTGTGCATCGTGCCTGACGTCGGGCCGCCGGGCGGATCCTGGAACGCGCTCTTGGCCCCGAGAACCCCCGTCGCGAGGCGCTGGTAGAGATCCTCAAGGGTGTATGACTCTGAGGCTGGATCGGTCGGCCCATCGAAGGAGTCGGTGCTCCCCATCTTCGTGAGCTGTCGCCCTGCCACAACGCCGACGGCGAGGGCAGCAGCGACTCCGATCACGATGAGCAACGTCCGACGACGCACGGCAGACCTCCCCATTGCGCATCATAGGAGCTGGCGAAGACTGGTACAACCGTTGATCAATGGGCCTCGGCGGTAGCTTCGTGACTGAGGGAGGATCACAGCGGCTGGCAACTGGGCCTGCCTGGATTCGAACCAGGGACCTCCCGCTTATCAGGCGAGCGCTCTAACCAGCTGAGCTACAGACCCTCTAGAAGTGCGGGCAGATGGTAGCTTTGGAGCTCGCCGCTGTCAAGGATCGATAGGCGAGAACGGCGTTCCCGCCGCTCACTCGGGGAGCGCTTCCTCCGCAGCCGCGGAGCGGAGACCGTCGACGAGAGCGTCCAGATTCCCTTCGAGCACCCCGGCGAGGTCGTAGATCGACAGCCCGATCCGGTGGTCGGTGATCCGGTTCTGAGGGAAGTTGTAGGTGCGGACCTTCTCGCTCCGGTCGCCCGATCCGATGTGACTCCGGCGCTTGGCCGACAGCTCGGCCTGCTGCTCCTGCTCGAGTCGATCGCGAAGGCGCGCTCGCAGCACGCGCATCGCCTGCGCCTTGTTCTTGTGCTGTGACTTCTCGTCCTGACAGCTGACGACGATCCCCGTCGGCTCGTGCGTGATCCGGACCGCGGAGTCGGTCGTGTTGACCGACTGTCCGCCGGGGCCGGACGAACGGAAGACGTCGATCCGCAGGTCGCTCGGATCGATCTCGATCTCGACCTCCTCCGCTTCGGGGAGGACGACGACGCTCGCCGTCGAGGTGTGGATCCGTCCCTGCGACTCGGTCTCCGGCACGCGCTGCACGCGATGGACGCCCGACTCGTAACGGTAGGCACCGAATGCACCCGTCCCGTCGACGGAGAACGTGAGCTGACGGAACCCGCCGATCGGTGTCGGGTGGCTGTCGAGGAGACCGACCTTCCACTTCCGCCCCTCCGCGTAGCGGGCGTACATCCGGAACAGGTCCGCGGCGAACAGGGTCGACTCGTCGCCGCCGGTTCCGGCGCGGACCTCGACGATCGCGTTCTTGGCGTCGTTCGGATCGGGCGGGACGAGAAGTCGACGGAACTCCTGGGCGAGCGACTCGAGTCGGGCGCGATCTTGCTCGAGTGCCTCGTCGAGCTCCTCGCGGAGGTCCTCCTCGGTCTGCCGGAGTTCCTCCATCTCGGCGATCGACTCGTCGAGCTTGGCCCACTCCTCACCGATTCGGGCCAGGTCTTGCACGTGGGAGAACCGCTGCGCCAGTTCGCGGTAGTCGGGTTGCGAGTAGATCTCGGGATCGGCGAGCCGGCGTTCGAGTTCGGCGCGCTCGGTCTGGATCTTCTCGAGATGGGCGGGGACGTCGACTGTCGTCATGGCCGCGTAAGGCTACGGGAGGGAAATCCCCCGATCAAGCGGGTTGCGAGACGATTCGCCCGCGCAGGAACCGGACGTCTTCGCGGAGTGCGTCGATCTGTGCGTCCTTGTCGGCGAGGCGTTCGTACAGCTCGCGGATGACCTCGTGCGCGCCGACGACGGCCTCGCGACGAGCGATTTCGAGCTGCTCGCGCAGGAAGCCGATCTGCTCCGCCATGATCCGCTCGACGTCGCTCGCGTAGTCGATCGCGTCGAGCGACACCTGGGAGATGAGCTTCTCGACGAAGTCGTTGGGCTCCATGTTCGGCTCCATGAGGCGAGGGTAGCCCGCCGGTTCCGGTTGCGAACGGACAGCTGACCGCCTCCGACCGGACCTTCCGTACCCCGCCTGCGACGCCGCGGGGCGGCTGAAGGCTGACGCTCCCGGATACCGTTGGGCGGGAATCGAGGAGGAGAACCATGGCTCAGATCACGGTCGACCCGAAAGCGTGTGTCAAGTGCGGCGCCTGCGTCGACGTCTGCTTCGGCGCCCGCGTCTTCGAGATGACCGACGCCGGATCGCATCCGGTTCGCCCTCACGCCTGCTGGGCGTGCGGGCAGTGCGTCGCCGTCTGCCCGACCGACGCGATCGACCACGATCTGTTCCCGCTCGAGGAGTGCCCGATTGTCGAGTCGGGCGACCTCCCTTCGATCGACGCTCTGACCGCCGCATTCCGCTTTCGCCGATCGGTCCGCGCGTTCGAGTCGAAGCCCGTCCCGCGGGAGACCGTCCGGGAACTCGTCTCGATCGGCCGCTGGGGACCGACGGCGCACAACAGCCAAGGGCTCGACTGGATGGCGTTCGACGATCGAACGCGGATCGCCGAGCTGTCCAAGGCGACGATCGACGGGATGCGGCGCTTCGCCCGACTCGCCGCCAACCCGCTCGTCGGTCTGCTGCTCGGGATCGCCGTCGGCCGAGAGGGCGTCGACCAGCTTCGCAAGGGGCGTCCGGCGATCGAGCGGATGGCCGCCCGACTCGACGAGGGAGAGGACCCGATCTTCTACCACGCCCCCGTCGTTCTCGTCGGGCACACCCGCAAGGGAAACACCTTCGGGCGCGACGATGCGATCTACGCGACCTACAACCTCATGCTCGCAGGCGAGCGCCTCGGCCTCGGCGCGTGTCAGATCGGCTTCTTCCAGGCCGTCGTCGCCCGTTCGTCGGGGCTCCGTCGTGCGATCGGGATTCCCGATGGACGCGCCCCGCAGGTGGCGATCGCCCTCGGGTTTGCGCGCCACACCTTCCGCCGCGTTCCGCCGCGTCGAATCCCGGACCTCGCCTGGAACCCTCGTTGACGCACCCGGCTTGAACGGAGCGGTCCCGGCTTCGCCGTTGCAGACGGCAAGAGACAATGGCCTGCTGCCGGCGAGACACCCTGCACTGAATCGGCCGCACGAAACACGCATCGGCGGCTGCGGTACCATGCGATCGTGATGGAACCGACGAATGGCCAGACGGCACTGGAGCGAGTCCTCGCGTATCTGTCTGCCATGCCCGACGCAGCCGAGGAGCGTCCGTTCGGGCCGGACGTCCCCGTCTTCAAGGTGATGGGGAAGATGTTCGCCTATCTCTCGCCCGGTCGAACCCCACCGTGGCTGACGCTCAAGCTCGATCCGGCGATGGGACGGCTGGCGCGGAGCACGCACGCCGCCGTCCGTCCCGGCTACCACATGAACAAGGAGCACTGGAACACGGTCGTCCTCGACGGCACGGTTCCCGACGACGAGATCCTCGCCTGGATCGACGATTCGTACGACCTCGTCGTCGCCGGCCTCCCTCGCAGACTGCGCGACCAGCTCTCGGCGGAGAGCGGACCGTGACCCGCCGGTGGGGCCGGCGAATCGCGCTCGCCGCGATTCTTGTCGGCGCACTCGTTGGCGTTGCGTCCGACCGCAACGCCGGGATGCCGCTCCGGGATCCGTTCGAGGATCGGAACATGTTCTTCGGATTGAGCTTGATCAACCCGGCCAAGCACGCGGGCGTCGTGGCCGACCTCGGCATCTCGTGGCTCTCTCTCCAACCGCACGTCCTCTGGATGGCGATCGAACGAGAGCCCGGCGTCTACGAGTGGTCGGCGCTCGACGAAGAGGTGCGTGCCCTTCAGGCACTCGGGCTCGACGTGACGATGGTCCTCTCGCCCCTCGTCAATGCGTTCGGCGCGGAGCGCGAGGAGATCGTCGACGTGATCGCGCAGTACCCGTCGTTCATCCACTTCATGCGCCAGGGCGTCGGCAAGGACTACCGCCTGCATCCGCAGGGGGAGACCCTTCCTCTCTGGCGAGCGTTCGTCCGCGCCGCCGTCGACCGCTACGACGGCGACGGCCGAAACGACATGCCCGAACTGCGTTTCCCGATCCGCAACTGGCACGTCGTCGAGGAGTACCCGACCCCGTCGATCCCCGACGAACGAGTCTACGTCGACCTCCTCGCCCAGGCATCGTCGATCATCCGCGACGAGTGCCCGGACGCCCGCGTCATCCTCGCCGGGCTCGCCGGGAACTACGCTCACTGGTTCGCGTTCATGGGGGGATTCATCGACGATCCGTCGGCCGGCGTCGTCGACGGCGTCCTCCTGACGCGCGAGGCGATGAACGCGAGCCCGGTCTGGTCGTTCCGCAAGGCCCGCTACGAGTGGATGGTCGAGCACGCGTTCGATCACTTCGACGTCATCGACCTGCACGCCTACATCCCGATCGTCTCGTTCCTCGAAGGGGAAATCGACTATCTGAACGATCTCATGTCCCGGTTCGGCGACCCGAAGCCGATCTGGATCATCGAGGGGGGTGGCCCGCACAAGAACTTCGAGGGCTATCCGGCCGTCAACTCGCCCGCCGACCCGTACTTCGGCTGGGGTACGTTCGCCGAGAACGCCGAGTTCGTCGTCAAGCTCCACGCCATCAGCGCTGCGATGGGCGTCGAACGCCAGCACTGGGGACTGGGCGGCGTCAAGGGTGAGAACGGCTACTGGGACGGGCCGTGGTGTGGAATGGGGCTTCTCGACTGGTACGACGACCACCGGAAGCCGTCGTACTACACGTTCCGGATGATGGTCGAGAAGCTCGATGGGTTCAGCGAGTGTGTCGATCGGAGTGTCGGCGACGTGCGCGCGTTCCACTTCGACGTCGGCGGCAGGGCGATCTACGTCCTCTGGACGGACGACGACTTGGCTCGATCGATCGATGCGTCGGCGATCCTCGGCGACGGTGACGTCCTCGTTGCGCCGATCGTCACCGAGCTCGACGGAACAGGAGTTCCTGTCGTCCCGCCGTCGGTGACCGTGTCATCCTCCGCCGTTCCCGTCGGACGAACGCCCGTCTTCGCCGAACGGCTCTAGCGTGTCGTTGCCTCACCCAACGACCGTCCCGATAATGGCGACAGCGCGCGATCGGAGGAACCCGCATGAGAAGCCGTGTCTACACGTTCGAGTCCGACGAGATCGTCGTCCACTGGGACTACCACCGTTGCATCCACGTCGAGGCGTGCATCCGGGCGCTTCCGACCGTCTTCGACCGCGACAAGCGTCCGTGGATCGATCCCTCGCAGGCGTCGGCCGACGAGGTGGCAGCGGCGTGCGAGGCCTGCCCGACGGGGGCTCTCCACTACGAACGGAAGGACGGCGGCCCGGCGGAGGCCACGCCGACGAAGAACAGAGTCACCGTCGGCTCGGACGGACCGCTCTTCGTGAAAGGGGACGTCCACGTCACTGACGCCACCGGCGAAACCATCCTTCTCGACACGCGCGTCGCCCTCTGTCGCTGCGGACATTCCCGCAACAAGCCGCTCTGCGACGGGAGCCACGAGAAAGTGGAGTTCAAGGCGGACGGCGCTCTGACCGAGGCGCACGTCGCGTCGGGGGACGGCGACGAGTCCGACGGCGGCGAACTCGTCATTCGAGCCGCCGATCCGGGCCCGCTGACGATCCGCGGCTCGGCCGAGATTCGCGGTGACCAGGCGGACAACTGCTGCGTGGTCCGCGTCGGCGCGCTCTGCTGCTGCGGGAAGTCGAACAACAAGCCGTTCTGCGACGGGAGCCACGCGGAAGACTGAGCTCGTCATCCGACCCAATCGCAGAGGCACGATCGCTCGAGAAACAGCAAGAATCGCGTGCGATTCTTGTGTAAGGCTCCTCAGGAGCCGGCAGGCTGCGCCGGGAGTTCCTTGACGTGACGCGATAGGCGAAGCGGCCGCAGGTCGGTTCGTCGGTAGGGTGAGTCAGGGGCGGCTTGCCTCTGCGGACATCGCCAACCGGGAAGTCGCCGAGGCGGGTTCCCGCTAAGGCTGCGCCGGGAGTTCCTTGACGTGGCGCGATAGGACGAAGCGGCCGCAGGTCGGTTCGTCGGTAGGGTGAGTCAGGGGCGACTTGCCTCTGCGGACATCGCCAACCGGGAAGCCGCTGCAGGCGGGTTCCCGCTAAGGCTGCGCCGGAGGCGCAGCCTCCGGATACTTCCACTCGACGAACTGCTCGATGCCGTCGAGGATCGCTTGGGCGATCGTCTCCTGGTACGCTGGGTCGACGAGCTTCGCCCGTTCGTCCGGATTGGTCAGATACCCCATCTCCACCGAGACGGCGGGCATCTCCGTCCGCTGCAGGTACGACTCCTGCATTCGCGTCCCGCGGTCGCGGGCACCGGTCGCCTCGACGATCGCATTCTGAATCAACTCGGCGAGGACCCAGCTGTCGTCGTCCGCCTCGCGGGTGTCATCGACGATCGTCTCCACGCCGCTCGGGCCGGGATCGGTGTAGGAGTTGACGTGGATCGTCACGTACAGGATCGCCCCCGCCGCCTCGGCCTGGACGATCCGATCCTCGAGTGAGATGAAGATGTCGAGTGTGCGGATCTGAACCGGATCGAGTTCGGGCCTTGCCTTCGCCATCTCGACGACGCGCTTTGTGACCTCGAGGTTGACGTCCTTCTCGTAGACGTCGCCCGCCGTCGCGCCGGGATCGCGTCCGCCGTGCCCGGCGTCGATGGCGATCGTGTAGACGGGCGCGGACGCTGCCTTCGGCGACGCGCGGTTCAGCGTGAAGACGAGAACCAGTACTACGGCAACGACCACGACAACGCCAATCGCAACGATCCCTCGCTTGGTCATGCGGCGAGGGTACACGAATTCCCGAGGGCCCCCAACGACGTGCGTCCGCTCCTCTCGCTTGCTGCTTCGGTGCTTCAGCCGGTTCGTGTAGGATGCAGCCGAGAGGAGGTGCCGTGACTCAGGCGATTGGCTTCGGCCTGCTCCTGTCGGCGCTGGCGGGATTCTCGACGCTCATCGGCGGCGCGTTCGGCTTGATCTCGAAGCGACCGGGACCGGCGTTCATGACCCTCACTCTCGGCTTCTCGGCCGGGGTGATGATCCACGTCTCGTTCGTTGAGCTCCTGCAGGCCGGCGTTGAATCGATCGGCTTCGCACCGGCCCACCTCGCGTTCTTCCTCGGCATGGGCGCGATGTTCCTCGTCGATTCGCTGATCCCACACGACTACTTCGACCACCACGATCACCGCGGCGGCGAGCACTCGGGCGCGTTGATGAAGACCGGCCTGTTCGTCGCCCTTGGGATCGGTATCCACAACTTCCCCGAAGGGATGGCGTCGTTCGTCGGCGCGCTGCAGGACCCGTCGCTCGGGATCTCGATCGCCGTCGCCATCGGGATCCACAACATCCCCGAGGGGCTGGCGGTTGCCGCCCCGGTCTTCGCCGCGACCGGGAATCGACGAAAGGCGCTTCTGTGGACGTTCCTCTCCGGCGTCGTCGAGCCGCTCGGGGCTGGCGTCGCCGCCCTCGTCCTCCTCCCGTTTCTCACCGAGGCCGTTCTCGGCTACGTTCTCGCGTCGGTTGCCGGGGTGATGGTCTTCATCTCGCTCGACGAGCTGATCCCCGTCGCGCGCTCGTTCGGGAAGGAGCACCTGTCGATCGTCGGCGTCCTGATCGGCATGGGCGTGATGTTTCTCAGTCTGTGGATGCTAGGCTAGCGGCGACTTGGGCGAAGCCGTGAGTCGCCGGATGCTCGGGGAGCTCGGAGTGAGAGGAGAGCCAAGTGAGAGTCGACTGCCTGATCGAAGTCATCGAAGGCGCCCGGGACTACCTCGGGCACGTCATCGACCGAGTTCCCGAAACGGCGTTCGACCGGCCCGGCGGCGCCGGGCCGTGGTCGGTGAAGGACATCCTCGCGCACATCGCGTGGCACGACGACCAGATGATCGAGGTCTGCGAGAAGCGGGACCTCATCGGCTCGGTCTGGTGGACGCTGCCGACGGACGAACGCAACGACAAGATCTACGGGGAGTACAAGGACACGCCGCTCGACGAGGTCCGCGCGTTCTTCGAGACAGCGTACGAAGGCATGCTGAAGGCTGTGAAGACCCTCAACGACGAGGATCTGAACGACCCCAAGCGTTTCCACGACATGCCCGAAGACTGGACCCCCTGGCGGATGCTCGCGAATAACACGTACGAACACTACATCCGGCACATCGGACAGATCCGAGCCCTTGTTCCAAGGGGAAGCTCGTAGGTCGGACAGGAGAATCCTCCTTGGTTCTGTCATAGGCGCCGGATTCTCCCAAGCAACTCCTGACGGAGGAGGGAGTTGCCCGAGCACTACATCCGGCACATCGGACGGATTCGAGGCATCGCACGCGTCTTGGAAGCGTGATCTGCGATTCGGACGGGAGGACGGTCAAGCCTCCTTCGCCACGTGGGGAGAGGGAAGAGGGGTGAGCGAGAAGAGGGGTGAGTGAACAGAGACGCTCTGAAGAGGATGCGCTAGGGGAGGGCTCATCTCGGCACTACGTGCAGAACCGGCATGCCTTCGGCGTCACGCGTGGCAGACCCCGCGCGGAGGGGCTCATCCTCCCCTACTCCCTCATCCCTCTCTGTCCCTACTCCGGAGGCCTGGCGTAGACCGTCAACACCGAGCAGTGGGCCGTGCGGACGACCTTCTCAGTGACCGTCCCGAAGATCCTGTGCCGCCAGCCGGTCGCGCCGTGCGTCGCCATCACGATCAGATCGACGCTCTCCTCCTTTGCGATGCGCAGGATCTCGTGTCCCGCCTCGCCGTGGGTGACGAGCGTCTTCGTCGGCACGCTCTCCGGGACCTTCGCCCGTCGCTCGTGCAGGGATTGCTCGGCGCTCTCGGTCAGCTCGCGTTGATAGGCGGCGACGTCGAATGTGGAGACGCCGGCCGGCGTGTCGAGCGCCGGGATCGGGCCGACGACGTGCATCAGGATCAGCTCCGCCGAGAAACGGGCCGCCATCTCCCCGGCGGCGACGATCCCCGAGCACGCCGGCTCGCTGAAGTCGGTCGGACAGAGGATCTTCTTGAACGGCAACACTGGGGCCTCCTTTCGTCCGCTCCAGGCCACTCTAGGTCGAGATCGAGCGGGGGACAAGGGGAAGGGCGAGGAGCGAGGGGTGAGGGAGGAGGGAGGAAGTGCGAGGAGGGAGGAGAGAGAAGGGGGCCAAGCGTGGCGACCGAGGTGGAAGTGCAGGGGGAGACCCTGGAGTGCGGCTAGTCCTCGGTCGTCACGATATAGACGGCCAGGACGGCGAGCCATCCGAACAGGATCGCGGCGAGAGCCCACGCGACTGACCGTCGCCCGTACCGTTCGGCGCGCCACCCGCAGAGGAACGCCGGGATTGCGCACCACAGCGCACCAGCGGCCACGTAGAGCCCCACGCGGATCACGTCGTACAGCGGGCCGCGCATCCTCTCACCTCCAGTTCCTTCGATGATGAGAACCGATTCTCTCCCAAGCAAATCGGCGCTCGTGCCCGCCCGCTCGGCGTCGCTTCGTCCCGTTGCTTCTACGCTGTGCACCGCTGCGGTCTCCCGGTACACTGTGTGCTCGGCGCCTGTGGCGCCGAGCACATAGGAAGAACGGACTTCGTCCGTTCTTCAGCACATCTCACCCAAAGGAGGGACGGCACATGGCAGCGCAAGGCGTAACCCCTCGAAGCGAGGATTACTCACGCTGGTATTCCGACGTCGTCAGAATGGCCGATCTTGCAGAGAACGCCCCCGTGCGCGGCTGCATGATCATCAAACCCTACGGCTACGAGCTGTGGGAGAACATCAAGTCTGCCCTGGACAGCCGCTTCAAGGCGACCGGGCACAGGAACGCCTACTTCCCGCTGTTCATCCCCATGAGCTTCATCACCAAAGAAGCCGAGCACGTGGAGGGATTCACCCCGGAGCTCGCCGTGGTTACACACGGCGGCGGAAAGGAGCTGGAAGAGCCGCTCGCTGTGCGACCGACCTCCGAAACCGTCATCGGCCACGCGTTCGCCAACTGGATCCAGTCCTACCGCGACCTGCCCCTGCTGATCAACCAGTGGGCCAACGTCGTCCGGTGGGAGTTGCGGCCCCGGCTCTTCCTGCGGACGACCGAGTTCCTCTGGCAGGAGGGGCACACCGCCCACGCCACCGAGGCCGAGGCGCTCGAAGAGACCCTGCGGATGCTCGACGTCTACGCCGACATGGCAACCAACGAGTGCGCGATCCCCGTGATCAAGGGGCTGAAGAGCCAGCAGGAGAAGTTCGCCGGCGCGGTCGACTCGTACTCGATCGAGGGGATGATGGGAAACACCTGGGCCCTCCAGGCCGGGACCTCTCACTTCCTCGGCGAGAACTTCGCCAAGGCGTTCGACATCAAGTACCTCGACGTCAACAACGAGCAGCAGCACGCGTGGACCACCTCGTGGGGCGTCTCGACGCGGATGGTCGGCGGCGTCATCATGGCCCACGGCGACGACAAGGGCCTCCGCCTCCCGCCTCGGATCGCGCCGTACCAGGTCGTCATCACGCCGATCTGGAAGTCGGATGAGGAGAAACAGGTCATCCACGGCTTCTGCTCCGGCGTGCAGGACCAGCTCCGCGCCGCCGGGATCCGCTTTCACGTCGACGAGCGCGAAGGCTTGAGCCCCGGATTCAAGTTCAACGACTGGGAGATGCGCGGCGTTCCGATCCGGATCGAAGCCGGCCCCCGCGATTGTCAGAACGCCTCGGTCATGGTCGCTCGGCGCGACGTCCCCGGGAAGGAAGGGAAGCAAGTCGTCCCCGTCCAGCTCCTGGCGACGACCATCCGCGACCTCCTCGACGAGATTCAGGCCAACCTTCTGGCTCAGGCGACCGAGTATCGCGACGCGCACCTGTTCGAAGCCTCGTCGTACGACGAGCTCAAGGAGCAAGTCAAAGACGGCTGGTCCCTCATCTGGCACTGCGGCACCCGCGACTGCGAAGACCGCATCAAGGAAGAGACGAAGGCCAGCTCTCGCAATTTCCCGCTCGAGCTAAACGACGGGTGGTCACCAGCTGGGAAGACCTGCGACGTATGCGGCCAGCCAGCGTTCGGGAGAGCTTACTTCGCGAGAGCCTACTAGGGCTCTCGCGGAGGAAGCATCGAAGCACGCAGTGCTTCGATCCTAGCTTCCTGTGTCAGTCGGAGACTGGACACAGTGAAGCCGGCGTACTTCTCAAGAGCGTATTGAGAATCCCGCCAGCGAAAGGCCGGGCTCAGGTTCGGCCTTCCGCCAAGCTACGCTTTTTGAGTCGCAGATTCGACAAGCTGTAGCCCGGTTCAGACCCTAGCTGCATGTGTGAGTCCTTAGGACTCACACATGCAGCCAGCGTACATTCCCAAGAGCGAACTGAGGTTGCGGTCTCACAAGCGTTCGATGCTCCCCCTCAGCGAGGGGGTCCCAACTCGAGCATCGATGTCTCGCGGCTGTGCAATGGGAACGATTGCAGCGAGGACTGGCGAATCGCTCAGGAAGTGCTGAAAGGTCCGACAATCGACCGTGGATGGGGCAGCTCGCGCGTGCATTCTTCCCCAACCTGCAGGCGCAGTGATCGTCCTCCGCGCCCCAGCCAACTCAAGTCGACCGAGTACTCGCTTTCCCGGCTCGCGAAGACTAAGCTCCTGGGTCGGTGCACAGATATGATCCGGGGATCCTCAAAGGCGGGCCGACCCAACGCCAACAGCATGGCAAGCCCGCCGATGCCGAACTTCGCACCTCCGATCCCGCCTGACTTGCTCGGTACAGAGATCATCCGCACAAGGTTGAAGAACCAGCTGACTTTCCCAGACATGCCGAAGAAATACAACCCCCAGTTGTCCGGCATTTCGGCTCTCCTGAACAGAATGTCAACCCACTTCCTCGGAACGTGCTCACTGGAGAAGGCGGAGAGATACCCACAGAGCATCTTCAGAAGCCAGAGTTCCAGCGCCATTCCATCCACGTCCACGCTTGCTGGCAGTTGGTGAGAACTCCCCGACAACGAGTCGAAGATGGACTTGATCGCTCCGACGAAGGCCTTCCCAGCTTCGTCAAGCGGTCCCAGCATCTCGTTGTGGCTCTTGCAGAGAATCCCCGCTCTCAATGAGCTTACGCCAACCGTATCGCGAATGCCTTTCTCCTGCCAGGGGAACCCTGATATCGACACCGCCTCGCCAACGAGTCGCAACACGGACTCGGAGACATAGTGTTCGCGACTGCGTAGCTTGCTGCACCCTCCGAGATGAGCAGCGAAACAATGTCGGCTAGCGGGTTCCGGGGAGGCAGGGGCTTCCGCGTTGCTCAGCATGCTCTCGGCGTCGGGACTTGGACTGCTTCCCACATATTCGGGCTCCGTATCGGATCCGCGGCCAGTGTACTGCGGATCCGCAACTTGAAGCTAGACTTCAGCTTCCTGGCGAGGCAGAGGGGTCAGGCCTTTATTTTCGAATTGGGGTCCGCTAGACTTCTCTCATCATGGCCAGGCCATTGCGCATCGAGCACGAGGCCTGCCCTCGGCTACTCAGCCGTGCCGAGTAGCTTGCGAGTTGCTCCGCAACTCGTAGTCCAGTTCCAATCGCCGGAATGCACGCGCGAGCAGCAAAGGGGTCAGGCCTTTATTTTCGAATCCGGATCCGATAGACTCCTCGCACCATGGCGAGGCCATTGCGTATCGAGTACGAAGGTGCTGTCTACCACGTCACCAGCCGCGGGAATGCACGTGCGAAGATCTACCTGACTGACGGTGATCGTCTGGAGTTCCTCGACGTTCTCGATCAAGTCGTTAGTAGATTCGGGTGGGCTTGTCACGCATACTGCCTGATGTCGAATCACTACCACCTTCTCGTCGAAACGCCTGCGGCTAACCTGTCCAAGGGAATACAGCTTCTGAACGGCGTCTACACGCAGCGATTCAACCGCGCGACGAAGCGATCG
>Ga0180433_10000528_pt1 | contig 65679 bp, 72 predicted proteins | sample SS_ome_8_FD_132980 | JGI IMG/M metagenome (GOLD analysis project Ga0180433, IMG submission 132980) | Hypersaline lake sediment archaeal communities from the Salton Sea, California, USA - SS_1_D_1 metaG | ecosystem: Environmental > Aquatic > Non-marine Saline and Alkaline > Hypersaline >... | reverse complement strand
ATGAAGGGGGAGAAACGGTTGAAGAATTTGTATCAGTTCCGGATATGCCCTATGGAATATCAGAGTTTAAGGTAGGGACTTCTGCAGATTTCAGAACCGGAGGGTCAGAAAATAATTTGGGATACTCCATAGAATATAAATTTGACTGGGGAGACGGGAGCTTTTCTGAATGGAATGGTCAAACTCAAGAACACAGCTGGCAGTCTGAAGGAAATTATCAGGTAAAGGCTCAGGCCAGATGTTCAGAACACACCCAAGTTGTCAGTGAATGGTCTGAGGCACTTTCCGTAAATATTTCATCCACTGGTATTGAAAAGGTGGAATTTACTCAGTGTCCTGCAGAATTCCGCCTTGATCAAAACTATCCCAATCCATTCAACAGTGAGACCTGCATTACTTTTCAGCTGCCTCAATCCTGTTCGGTAAAAATCGAAATTTTCAATGTGTCTGGAGATCTTATTAAACAATTTTCAGAAGGATATTTTACTGCCGGAAAATACCGGGTATATTGGGACTGTCAAACTGATTCCAGACAGCCTTTACCTTCAGGTTTATATTTTTACCGGTTGCAGGCAGGGAATTTTCATTCAGTAAAAACTATGATCTATCTTAAATAATCAGCAGGATCTGAGAGTGAATCTATGAAGAAATTATTTAAAATTCTAGTTGTTCTGGGAACACGTCCGGAAGCTGTTAAACTGGCTCCGGTCATTTTAGAGCTCCAAAAAAATCTTCATACTGAACCTGTTGTTGTGGCTACAGCTCAGCACAGAGAGATGCTGGATCAGGTTCTTGAGCTTTTTGATATAGTTCCTGATTATGACCTTGATCTCATGATTCCGGATCAGACATTGTTTCATGTAACAGGCAAGGCTATTCAGGGATTCGAGAAAATTTTGAATACAATTCATCCTGATTTTATTCTGGTACAGGGTGATACTACTACAACTTTTATGGGAGCTTTAGCAGGGTTTTATATGAAAATACCTATCGGCCATGTGGAAGCAGGTCTTAGAACAGGGAATAAGTATTTTCCTTTTCCGGAAGAGATAAACAGGAAAATGGTCTCTGTATTGGCAGACCTTCACTTTGCTCCAACAGAAGGCAACCGTCGGAATTTATTAGCAGAGGATGTTTTACCTGAAAGAATTTTTATTACTGGTAATACTGTAATTGATGCATTATTGATGACAGTTCAGGATAATTTTACCCACGAAGTGCTGAAAGGTGATTATGATAAACTAATTTTAGTTACAGCTCACAGACGAGAAAATTTTGGAAAACCGTTAGAAAATATTTTTTATGCTATAAGGGAGATGTCAGTTAACCATCCCCGGATTCGTTTTGTATATCCTGTACACTTAAACAATAATGTTCGAAAACCAGCAAAGAAAATTTTAGGAAAACTTTCCAATGTTTTACTGCTTCCCCCTCTTGGATATCACACCTTTGCAAATATTCTTAACAGGGCTGATCTAGTATTGTCAGATTCAGGCGGGGTTCAGGAGGAGGCACCGTCTCTGGGTAAACCTGTTCTGGTTCTCAGAAATGAAACAGAAAGGCCGGAAGCTGTAGCAGCAGGTACAGTGAAGATTGTGGGGACTGATAAAGAAAGAATTGTTCAGGAAACCTTGTTTTTGTTAAATAATAAAGAAGCGTATCAATATATGGCACAGGCACATAATCCTTATGGAGACGGAAAATCTTCCGGAAGGATTGTTAATTATATAATTGATAGTATTAAGGAATAATGATAAGTATCTGTGTTTAAAACATTATTTCAGGAATTTAACGTATCTTTTATCAATTGTAACAAATCATTGATTTTATAAGGTTTCTCAATATACTGGAAATTTTTTTCCTCGATACGTGCACCTTTTGATTTAAGATCTGTATATCCGCTGGATAAAATTACCTGTAACTCAGGGTTGAGTGAGATAAATTTTTCGGCCAGTTTGATACCATCCTGACCCGGCAGTACAACATCACTGAAGAAGATATCAAACTTACCTTCTTCCTGTTTAAAAATTTTCAGAGCCTGGTCAGAATTTTTAGCAGAGAATACTGTATAACCGTTCTTTGTTAATGTTTTTTCAACATATTTGAGAATGATTTCATCATCTTCAGCTACTAATAATCTTTCTCCTTTTCCTTTAGGAAGGTTCATAGTCTCCTCTATTTTTTTTGGGTTCTTTTTCATTTCTGAATATTCAGGCAAGTAAATATTAAAGATTGTCCCTTTATTGGGTTCACTATCTAAAGTCATCCATCCTTTATGTTGTTTTACAATACCGTGAACCACAGAAAGCCCCAATCCGGATCCCTTACCGACATCTTTTGTGGTAAAAAAGGGTTCAAAAATATGATCAAGAGTCTCCTGATTCATACCGATGCCTGTATCCATTATGGAAAGATTGACATATTTGCCAGGATTAACATCAGAATTTTCTTTAACATCACTTTCATGCAATACAAAATTTTCCGTTTTAATGGTTAATGTTCCTCCATCCGGCATAGCATCCTGAGCATTCAGTGCAAGATTAAGTATGACTTGTTTTATTGTTCCCTGGTCAGCTAATGTAGGTGACAGATCCGGATCAAGATCTGTATTTATATCAATATCCTCAGAAATTAAACGCTTGAGCATTTTATGTGTATTTTCTATTAAAAAATTTAGATCAGTTTTTACCGGTTTCATAGGATGTTTACTGCTGAACTGTAGCAATTGTCTGGTAAGTTCAGCACCGTATTTGGCATGTCTGTTTATATCTAATAAAGTGTTATATAATTCATTTTCCTTAAGAGTAGAATCTGAAATTTCCATAAGTGTCAGTTCTGTACTAACCTGAATAGCGGTCATAATATTATTAAAATCATGGGCTACACCACCGGTCAGGGTCCCTACAGCCTCCATTTTCTGAGAATGCCGGAGTTTTTCTTCAAGTTTCTTATGTTCGGAAATATCCCGGAATACTAAAACAACTCCATTAATATTTCCCTCATCATCTTTTATAGGTGCTGCACTGTCGTCTACTGGTATTTGATTGTTTTCTTTGTTTATCAGTAATGTATTTTGTGATAGTTTAGTGACTTTTCCTTTCTGAAGTACATTTTTTACAATATCAGGTAAGGTAGTACGGGATTTTTCGTCAATGATATTAAATATGTTATGTGCTTCTTTGCCAAGTGCTTCTTTCTGTGACCATCCGGTTAGAAATTCTGCAACTGAATTGATAAAAGTTATTCTTCCTTTATTATCTGTGGTTATTACTGCATCGCCGATACTCTTCAGGGTGGTAGATAGCCATTCTTCATTTTCCTTTAATTTTTTTTCAATATTGTGTTTATAAAGAGCAATTTCTATGGTTGAATGCAGTTCTCTTTCTTCTAGAGGCTTGAGAATATACCCAAAGGGCTGAGTTATCTTTGCCCTTTCCAAGGTTTCTTTATCCGAATACGCTGTAAGATACACAACTGGTATATCAAACTGATTTTGTAATTCTTCTGCAACCTGTATACCATCCATTTTACCTTCCAGCATTATATCCATAATGATGAGATCAGGATTAATATTTTTTACTTCCTGTATAACATCTTCCCCTGTTGAAAATATAGCAGGAACTTCATACCCAATCTTATGCAGTCTGTCCTGAATTTCCATAGCAATTATGTGTTCGTCTTCAACGATGATTATTTTTGGTTTTTTCATATTTTTACTCTCTTAAGGTTTTATGCTGAAAAAGTGATTAAATATTTTGTACCCTTTGAAGTATGATATTTAATAGTGCCCCTTAATTGTTTTGTTAATGTATTAACCAGTTGCAGACCAAGAGAATCAGGATTTTTCGGGTCCAATTCTTCCGGGAGACCTATTCCGTTGTCTTCGATTATTAAATGGACATTCTTATCTTTATTTAAAGTCATTTGTATATTAATCTTGCCTTTTTTATTATCAGGAAAAGCATGTTTCAAGGAATTCGAAACCAATTCGTTAATTATCAGTCCAGTGGGAATAGCTTTATCAATACTTAACTGTACATTTTCAATCTTTTTCTCTATTTTAATTTTATGCAGTTCAGTCTGATATGAATTTGATAAATGACTTATTAAACCTTTAATATAATCAATAAAATTAATACTTACAAGGTCTTCTGATTGATACAGCTGTTCATGAATCAGGGCCATGGAGCGGATCCTGTTCTGACTTTCATTGAATAATTCCATAGTAGTTGGTTCAAAAGCCTTGTTAGATTGCAGGTATAAAAGACTGGAGATTACCTGTAAATTATTTTTAACCCTGTGATGAATTTCTTTTAAAAGTATTTCTTTCTCAGCAAGTGATTTTTTTATCTTTTTTTCTGCTTCCTTACGTTCAGTAAGTTCTATTTGCAGCAGTTGTGCTTTATTTTCTAATTCATGGGAGGCTAATTGTATGGCGACTTCGTGTTCCTGGATCCTGCCCAGCATTTCATTAAACTGTTCAGTAAGAAATCCTAATTCATCGTTACTGAATTTTTTTGCTCTGATAGAATAGTCTTTTTTCAGAGAAACTTCACGGCTCTTGTTTGCTAAATGCAATATAGGCTCTGTGATAATTCGACGCATCCAGGCAGCCATTACATAGCTGATAAGAAAGGAGAGGCAAAGGACTAAGGCAACAACGATTGTATAATTTTTTAAGCGGTCATAAATTTCATTTAAATTTGATTGCAGGTATACCTTACCGATTTTTTCTCCCCTGATAACTATTGGACTAAATATAATTAAATGGTTATTTTCAAAGAAGCATCCTTTTTCTTTTGGTAAGGGTGGAAGAGTTTCTGTTTTACTTCCGGCACGTTTATATTTGGTAAACAATTTATCATTTTTATCATAAATACAGGCAAAATCGATATTTTCAACTGCCATCAGCAATACTTCCAGATTTTCCTTTGCATCTTTTTCATTTTCAAAGATCAGTGCAGCTATACTGTTTCGTCCGATTATTTGAGCCAGCATGTTAAGATTGCGTTTCATAGTGTTGCGGAGTGTGATGTGGTCATACACTATTAACGCTGAACAGGCAAGGAGCGTTGCAGTAGTACTGATTATAATAATTATCAGGGTCAGCTTTTGTTTGATTAATAATGTTTTAAAAATATTCATAAATGATTATGATTCATTCTTTTGGTTATGAATTATATCTGCCTGCCTTAAAATTTTTGAACTGATCTGAATGTTTGATTCTTGTGCTGCCTTAAAGTTAATCCGGAAACGTATTTTTTTATCTTTGATAATAAAATTTATTATTCCGCTATTTTGAGCAAAATTTTTTTTATCACTTACGGTTAAAACACTTCTGTCATTTAATTTTTTTATAAATTTTTTTCTTTTTTTATGATCATCTATACCAATATACAGGATATGACAATATTCTAAATCATTGAACTTTTTAAAACGTTTTATTATAAAATTTCTGTTTTTGATTTTTTTGCCCTCAACAGTTTTATCCAGATCTATACCAAAGGGATCTTCTCCCAGAATACCAATAATAAAGGGGGAATCAGGATTTGAAAAAGTCTGATCCGGCCAGTCAACAAATCTGGCGAAATTATATAGATATTTTGCTTTAACCTGATATTCTGAAGGATACATAGTAAATCCCATCTGCGCCTGCAGTTTGAAAGGTAATAAAAGCATCACAATAGTTAAATGAAATATGAATTTTAACATAGAGCAATTCTTTCTATTTAAAGTATATTTACTAGGAAAATAATTCCTATTTAGTATATTAATACCTATTTTTATTAATAAAAGCAAATAATATACCAATTAGATTTTTCCGATGGAAAAATCTAATGTATGCATAATTTGAATAGTCTGATAATAAAAATAACATTATTACTTGACAAATAGTATAGATTATATTATATTGTTAATGATAATGAAAATCATTTTCAATAAGGGTTAAGTATTGAATACTAATAATAAAAAAGAAACATGGTGGTATAAATACCTCCATAATGCTGGTTGCAGGATAACAACTCCCAGGAAAATTGTTATAAATATACTAAAGGAAACGGAAGAACATTTAAGTGCAGAGGATATTTACCTTGCTGCTTTGAAAATTAATCCTTCTATTGGGCTGACTACTGTGTATCGAACTCTATGTCTGTTTCAGCAGATTGGATTATTACAAAAGTTTGAATTCGGGGATGGAAAAGCACGATACGAATTAATTAATAATCCTCAAAAAAAAGAACATCACCATCATCTCGTATGTGTACAGTGTAAGACCATTATTGATTATACTGATTTTATGAAAGAAGAAATAAAACTGATGAATAAAACTGAAAAAAAATTATCCGAAAAACATAATTTTACTATAATGCATCATACAATTCATTTTTATGGATTGTGTAAAAAATGTCGGGAATCAATACAAAATAATACAAGGAAGTAATAATGAAGAAATTGGTTATTAATAGATTTACTAGAAAACTTAAACAAAATAATTTAGCTTTACGATATTATCCGGATCAAGTACTTAGAAAAAGTTCATCTCTTATTCATACATATGATAAAGCATTACAAGACTTTGCCTACCAGATGTTCAGTTTCATGCAGGCCAGTAACGGGATTGGTCTTGCTGCTCCTCAGATCGGAATTTTATATAGGATTATTACAATAGATTCTGAAGAGATGGAAAGATTTCTGATCAATCCAGAAATTATTCGTTCATCTTCGAATAAAGATATTGAAGAAGAGGGGTGTTTAAGTCTTCCTGATCAATGGTATAATATTAATCGTTCTCTGGAGGTGGAAGTTAAAGCAAGAAGCCCTGAAGGTAAAAAGTTTCATTTTACAGCTACAGGACTGAATGCCAGGATAATTCAGCATGAAATAGATCATTTAAATGGCATTTTAATTTGTGATAAAAATGTATAATGGTAAAAAATATGAAAAAACATAAAGAGTCTGATAATAAAGATTTTTTTGATAAAATCCAGGAATCGCTTGATCGCGAAATGGAGAAGTATTATTCAAAAAAGACAATTAGATACTTTAAAAATCCTGTGCATTTTGGGAGGTTAGAGGATGCAAACGGAAAAGCTGAAATGAAAGGCGGATGCGGGGATATAATGGAAATGTCTCTTAATATAAAAGATGAAATAATCCGGGAAATAAAATTTTATACTGATGGATGTGGTGTGACTGTGGCCTGCGGTAGTGCAGTTGCTGAACTTGTTAAAGGGAAAACCCTTGCTTATGCATTGAAAATTTCACCTGATTTTTTGATGAATGAGCTGGACGGTGTACCACGAGATAGTATACATTGTACTATTCTTTCGGTCTGCACAATGCATAAAGCTATAGCTGACTATCTGTTAAAAACAGAATAAGAATGACAAGTATACAATTTTTATTATGATGCAAAAAAGGGGGGATGATGGTTTTAAGAAAAAAAATTAATAGTAACAATTTTGATAACTTTATATTCATTTGGTATTAAAAAGAACAGTATGGCACGAATTAAACCGTTTGAACACTATTTTTATGAATATGAAAACTGGTTTTCTGAAAATGAATTTGCGTATTTGTCTGAACTTATAGCAGTAAAAAGAATGCTGCCTCTAGAAACAAAAGGAATCGAAATAGGAGTTGGCAGCGGACGATTTGCTGAACCGCTGAATATAAAGTTAGGTATTGATCCTTCTCAAAAAATGGTTGAACTGGCTGCCAAGAAAGGAATTAATGTGATCAAAGGAATTGCTGAAGAACTATCAGTAAAGAATGATACTTTTGATTTTGTTCTTATGGTTACCACAATTTGTTTTTTGGATGATGTTGAATCCTCACTCAGAGAAGTATACAGAATATTAAAACCATCAGGTTGTTTTATTGTGGGATTTGTGGCTAAAGATAGTATTATAGGCAAACATTATCAGGCTCATAAAAATGAAAGTTTATTTTATAGGGAAGCACGGTTCTTTTCAGTCAATGAAATACTAAAGTATTTAAAGAAGCAGGGATTTCATGATTTTGAATTTATTCAGACAATTTTCCAACCTCTTAATGAGATCAGAAATATTCAGGAAGTAAAAAAAGGATTTGATGAAGGTTCATTTATTGTTATAAGGGCAGAAAAATGAATAGAATTCATAAACAATTTTCAAATCAATTCAGGACTCAGTGGTTTAAAATAAAATTTTATAGAGAAAAACCTGATATAAATAATGTTAAAAGATTAGAAAAAGTCAGGTTTTGTCAGGCAATAAAAGATGGGGTATTGTATCCAGTTATTTTAGATAAAGAGAGCATCAACTGTCCTGGGGCACTGTATGCATTCGGATGGCAGAATCAGCAAGAATTAATTGAACATTGTAAAGATAAAATAAATCTTTCCGGAAAAGAGCTTGATGATCTCATTTCTCAACAGCCCAGATTTAAAAAGCCTTTCAAGTATATTGGTATTAATATGGAAGGTGAACCTGATCTTATTGTTTCAAATATATTACCAAGAGATGCCATGGATTTGATCAATCTATATCATAGGAAAACTGGGAAAATTTTAAATGTTTCTTTGTGCAGTATGATGTCAGTTTGCAGTGGTATTGCTGTAAAAACATTTTTAGAAAATCAAATCACATTTTCTTTTGGGTGTATGGATTCTCGGGAATATGGTCAAATTGACAGATCAAGATTAGTTGTTGGTGTTCCAAAAAAATTTTTTCATTTAGTAAAAACAGATGTATAGGGAGAAATCAAAATGCTGTCCTTAAAAAACCAATTTATTTTTGCTCCAATAAAAACTGGATACAGTAATGGAAACGGAATGGTTACTGATAGGAATATCGCATTTTATGACAGACGATCAGCGTATGTTGGTGCTGTTACTCCAGAGCCCTTTTATCTTGACCAGGGGCTTAGAGAATTACCGACACAAATGGGAATTGATAATGATGATAAAATTGAAGGATTAGAACAGTTAGTCAAAGTTATTCATCAATATGACACGAAAGCAATAGCTCATATTAATCATCCGGGGAGGATGGCAAACCCGAAAATACCGGGAAATTATTTTCTTTCTTCAACAGATCAACCTTGTGAGAATGGTGGAAAAACCCCAAAGAGGATGGATAAAGATGATATTAATAATGTAGTTGAATTGTATAAAGATGGAGTATTAAGGGCTCAGAAAGCTGGATATGATATTATAGAATTACAGCTGGGACACGGGTATCTTTTAGCTCAGTTTCTTTCACCTTTGGTTAATGACAGATCTGATGAGTTTGGCGGAACCTTTGAAAACAGAATAAAATTTCCATTGGAAGTTGTCCAGACTGTTGTTGATACTGTGAATCTTCCGGTTATTGTGAGAATTAGCGGAGATGAGATGATTCCGGAAGGCATAAAATTACCGGAGATGATAAAATTATCTGAAATACTGGAGGAAAAAGGTGTACAGGCAATACATGTCTCTGCTGGTACAGTATGTTCAACCCCGCCCTGGTTTTTTCAGCATATGTTTATTAAAAAAGGAAAGACCTGGGAACTGGCAAAAAAGATCAAACAAAAAATAAATATACCAGTGATTTATGTGGGACGTATAAATACACCAGAGGATATTGAAAAAGTTCAAAAAGAATACAAAGCTGAGTATATAGCAGTTGGCAGAGCTTTGGTAGCTGATGCAGATTTTATTGGGAAATATTTGTCTGAAGTAAAAGGACCCTTTAGGCCTTGTCTTGCCTGTGTGGAAGGATGCTTGGGAGGTGTAAAATCAGGGAAAGGACTTCAGTGTTTGGTAAATCCTGAGGTAGGACGAGAAAAAGAATCGCTTGCTAAAGCAGATCATTCCAAGAAATATGCAGTGGTAGGAGGAGGATTAGCAGGAATGCAGGCTGCAGTTACATTACGAAAAAGGGGGCACAAGGTTGACCTTTTTGAAAAAGATGCTTTGGGTGGACAGTTTAACCTGGCTCCTTTAACCCCTCATAAGAAATCAATGGGGAAATTAGTTCCATATTTTAAAGAAGTATTAAATTATTATAAAGTAAATGTTGTTTTTGAAGAGGCTGGGAAGTCAGATCTTATCTCAAAATATGATGGTGTTATCCTGGCTACTGGTTCTAAACCAGCTGTGCCGTACATTCCGGGACTGAACAATTTTTACTGGGCAGAAATTTTATTACCGGAAAATTTACCCCAGAACAAAAAAGTTTTGATCATAGGAGGCGGATTGATCGGAGTTGATATTGCTACCGCTCTGATTCCCCGGAACAATAAAGTAATTATTGTTAAAAGAACTGTTGATTTTGGCGGAGATATGGAAATGATCGCTAAAAATCTTTCGCTTAAAATGATGAAAGAAAAAGGGTCTGTATTCAGTGACCATACTCACATTAAAAACATTGAAGGAAGGACTGTATATGCTGAAAGGGATGGTGTGAACATTATTTTTGATGATATTGACATCATTGTCGTTTCCACAAGTATGACAAGTTATAATCCTTTAGAAAAAGAATTAAATGAGCATGTACCTGTTTATACCATTGGAGATGCAAAACAAGTCGGGAATGCCCAGGATGCTATTCGAGATGGATATGAGACAGCAAGAATTATATAGATAAGGTGGATACATTAAATATTGTATATATAAACTAAAGAAATATAATAGCTACAATTTGAAGAAATGAATAAGAAAAGGAGGAAGCAATATGCCGTGGATTGATAAAGAAACCTGTACTGGATGTGGGATTTGTGTGGATGAATGTCCGGTTGATGCAATTGCTATGGATGCTGAACAAGCTGTAATAGATATGGCTGAATGTATTCGATGTGGTGTATGTCATTCTATATGCCCCCAGGATTCGGTTAAACATGATAGTGAGAAAATACCGGAACTGATACAGAATAATCTTGATACTACAAAAAAATATATGGATCTATGTGCTCAATACCTGGGAGATGTTAAAGAAAAAGCTAAGTGTTTAAATCGTATGAGAAAACATTTTAACAAAGAGAAAGTGGTTGCAGAAAAGACATTGGAGCAGCTTGAAAAATTAGAGGATGCAATTAAAAATTAGCATGATAGAATATGAGGGCTGTGAAAAATTATATTTAAAATGTTACAGCTGTTTAGTAAAGATATAATTTTGTTATAGAGTTGATCGGTTTTTTTAATTTTTTTACAGTTTCAGAGGAGTTACTTGATGTTTAATATAGACAAAGAAAAATGTGCAGGATGTGGGGTTTGCATTGATGTTTGTCCGGTTGAGGCAATATCGATGGTTGACGATAAAGCTGAAATCGATAATGGTAAATGTATAGAGTGTGGCAGATGTGCGCAGGTTTGTCCCAAAGGGATAATTTATTCTGAAGTGGAACAGCAGGGGGTTGAATCCTCTCAATATGAAAGTGTGGTATCTGATTTTAATAATGACCGAGGAAGACGTATGAGAGGTATGGGTAGGGGATTGGGACGAGGAAAGGGAAGAGGTTTGGGAAGAGGACCCAGTTATGGTAGAGGAAGAGGAAGGATATAGATACATGAAAGGAAAATCTTGTTTTATAGAGTTTTGATTTTTACCTGTTATGGAGGATGTGAAACTGGGGTGGCAGCTTCCAAAGCCTGTATCAGGATTTGGGAAGAGCATCCGGATGAGGTAAAAATCGGATGCCTTCCGGCTGTCATTGTACCCTGGAAGTTCAGGGAAATTGTCAAGAATTCTGATAAACGGTTGTTGATTGATGCCTGTGGTGTAAAATGCGGTAAGAAACTTTTTCAGCAGCAAGGAATGTCAGTTAACAGTTATATTGAATTAACCTCATTTCTGGGTATAAGGAAAAAAAAGAAATTGCCGGTAAGGGATTTAGAAGAGAAAGTTTTCAATATCATTCATAAAGAAGTGCTTACGTTGTTAGAGAGTAATGATAAAAATTGAATAATTTGGAAAGATTTAACTATGTTTAAGAATAATTAATGAGTCTATTCTCAAAACTTACGAAAAATATGAAAAACAGGGAAATCAATATATAAACTCAATAAAAACAATTCAGTATTTTCCGTATATTTAGTAGGAAAGGCTTTTTAGAGTGGACTCATTAATAAAGCAGATATTGATGGAGAGAACGACACAATGATTACATGGATAAAGGACAAAGATAATCTGATTCAGGTACAAGAAAAGCATAAAGATTTTCTGATGTTACTGTTTTATGCTGATTTTTCTTCTACTGCAAAACGTGCTTTGAAAGAGCTCGAGATATTCAGCCAGAAAAATGAGAAAGTTCCAATCTATATTATTGATGTACAAAAACTCAAAGGTATTCATAAAAAATTTGGAGTTGAAAATGTTCCCACAGTAGTGGCGGTTAAAAAAGGAGAAGTATCCTGGCGTATTGAGGGGATTGAAAGTGCGGAGTTGTATGATCGTATTCTGAGTGAGACTAATGTTTATCCTTCAAAAAAGGGGACAAAGTCTATCTCGCATCAGGTCATTGTATACAGCGGATCAGGTTGCCCTGCCTGTGGAGCTGCAAAATCTTATCTTCGCCGTCAGGGTGTTCGTTTCAGGGAAATTGATATTTCTCGGGATCAACATGCTGCTGAGAGATTGGTTCAACGGAGCGGTCAGATGGCAGTTCCGCAGATTGATATTGATGGACATTTAATAGTGGGTTTTAATCAAGCAAAAATTGACGAACTTCTTTTACATTAAAAACAAGGAGATACGAGTATGAAGTTACGCCCAATCAATGCACAAATTGTTGTCAAACCTTTTCAGACTAAAGAGAAGACAGCAAGTGGCATTTACCTTCCCGAAACTGCGAAAGAGAAACTTCGGGAAGGTGAAGTGGTTGCCAAAGCAGAAGATGCAACTGATGAAGTTGTGGTTGGTGATCATGTAATTTACAAGGAATATGGCGGGACAGAGATAACCATTGAAGAGGAAGAATATATTTTGCTTTCTGAAGATGATCTTTTGGCAAAGTATACGAAAGTTGATAAAATTCCTGAATGATAAAAAAAGAGACGATTATGGAAATTAATGAGTGGAAAAAAATTATTGAGTTAGAACGTAATCAAAAAAATGAATTTTTTAAAATTCATCCTCAATCTCCTTTGTCGGAGAAGAGTCGTCAGACATTTGAGGGTCTCAGCTATTATCCTCCTGATGCGGACTATCTGTTTGAGTTAGAGTTCCATGAACATACGAATAAAGAGGTTTTAAAGATAGAAGATACCCAGGGGAATCAGCGGGAATTTTTACGATGGGGTGAATTTCGGTGTAAGATCAACGGTAAGGAATGTACACTTCAAGCATATAAAAATGATCCACATGAAGATCGTTTATTTATTCCTTTTCGAGATAAAACCAGTGGTAAAGAAACCTATGGAGCAGGTCGGTATATTGATCTTGACGCTGAAAGACAACAAACATCCGAAGGGAAATGGATTCTTGATTTCAATCAGTCGTATAATCCCTGGTGTGCATATAGTGAATTATATGCATGTCCCTATGTACCTCATGAGAACTGGCTTACGGTGAGTATTAAGGCAGGTGAAAAAAATTTCCATAAGGAATAGGTTACTATGGAATTAAAAAATAAAATTGCTATTGTCACTGGCGGCAACAGGGGCATTGGAAGAGCGATTGCTATTGCTTTAGCAGGTGAATTATCACCGGAAGTAACGATTAATGCTGTGCAACCTGGACCAGTTGATACCGGACTTCTGTCTCAAAAAGTTATGGATAAGCTCTTAAAACAAACCCCACTTAACAGATTCGTACCTGAGGAGATCGCACATACGGTCATGTATCTGCTTGAAAATGATTATGTTTCCGGTGAAGTGGTGGATATCAATGCAGCCCGGTACATGGATTAAATTTTATTTCATGCTGAATGATAGCGTAAGAACGAAAGACTAACGTAAAAAATGGAATCAGTAGAAAACAAAGAAAAGGAAGAACGAGAAGAAAGAGAACAACGTCCTATGGAAACATTACTCCGTATGGACAGGATACCTCATATCTGGTGTCCCGGATGCGGTATTGGTAATGCTGTCACTGCTTTTATTGTAGCACTGCAGGAGTTAGATTTTGATCTTAATAAGGTATGTGTAATTTCTGGTATCGGTTGTACCGGCAGAGTTGCAGGGTATATCAAACTTGATTCATTTCATACTACACATGGAAGGGCAATTCCGTTTGCTACAGGCATTAAATTAGGGAATCCGGATTTAAAGGTAGTGGTTATCTCAGGGGATGGAGATTTAGTTTCTATCGGGGGAAATCATTTCATTCATGCAGCAAGAAGAAATATTGATCTTACAGTTATTCTGGTTAATAACTTTATTTATGCAATGACCGGCGGACAAGTAGCCCCGACTACACCTGAGACAGCCTATACAACTACTTCGCCATATGGGAATTATGAACCATCCAGTAATGTTCCTCAGTTAGCTGAATCAGCTGGTGCTAATTATGTAGCCCGATGGACCGCTCTCCATATCCGGAGATTGACTCAATCTATTAGTGAAGCACTTCAAAAACCAGGGTTCTCTGTGGTAGAAGTAATATCACCTTGTGCTATGTACTATTCCAGAATCAATAAGTTGGGAGAAGGTATTGACATGATGCAGTTTTATCATAAGAACTCGGTGATAAAACATGGTGAGCCTACTGAAAATTTAGGTATAAAATATCAAAAAAAGATTATAGTAGGAAAATTTATTGACAGAGACAGACCTGCTTTTATGGATTCTTTTAAGAATTGGAGTAAGGAGACTAAATCATGAGTATTAATCGGGTACCGTTAGATATACACAAAATAAAAGTCCCCAGAGGCGAAGTCCATATTGTAAAAGATCGTTGTAAAGGATGTGGATTTTGTATAGAATATTGCCCAAATGATGTATTGGCACTCTCGGAAGAGTATAATACAAAAGGATATCATCCTCCAGAGGTAGTAAAGCCGGAGCATTGTTTAAACTGCGGTTTATGTGAATTGATTTGTCCTGATTTTGCAATATGGAGTACATTAAAGGAAGAAACAGAACCTATAATCGGGGATTAAATGTGAAAGTTATATGATAATTTTATTATAATCAAAATTAAGGTTGATAAAACTATAGGTGATTAATTAGTGATGAAACGAATAGGTGTGTATGTTTGTCATTGTGGGGGGAATATATCAGAAGTTGTAGATGTTAAAGAGGTGGCATCATTTGCAGAGAAACTGCCTGATGTAGTTATGGTAAAAGATTATACCACTATGTGCTCTGAAGTAGGCCAGAAAATGGTTGCAGACGATATAAAGGAGCATAAACTGGACAGAGTTGTTATTGCTGCCTGCTCTCCCCAATTTCAGGGAGTAACCTTTATGAGGACTGTAGAGAACGCTGACTTAAGTCCCTATGTTCTGGAAATGGCTAATATAAGAGAACAGTGTGCATGGCCTCATTATGATTTTCCAAAGGATGCTACAAAAAAAGCAAAGGATTTAACAAATATGGCTGTAGCCAAGGCAAGACTGGATGAATCTTTAAAGAAAATAATGATGCCTATTGGTAAAAGAGTTCTCATTATAGGGGGAGGGATAGCAGGGATTCAAGCATCACTGGATTTAGGTGATGCTGGATTTGAGGTGTATCTGGTTGAAAAGGAACCTTCTATAGGAGGCAAGATGAAGCAGTTATCACGGACTTTTCCCACTGAAGATTGTGCTTCCTGTATACTTTCACCAAAAATGGCAGATGTTCCTATGAATCCCAATATACATTTATATACATATACAGAAATAAAGAATATTGAAGGATTTCTCGGAAATTATGAAGTCACCATAGAAAAGAAACCGACCTATGTTGATCCTGCGAAGTGTACCTGCTGTGATAAATGTGTTGATGTATGTCCGGTTGTCGTGCCGAATGAGCATGATCAGGGTCTCACCTCAAGAAGAGCCATCTATTTACCAAATTCTATAGCAGTGCCACATTCGTATGTTTTGGATGATGAAGCTTGTCTTGGGCTTTTCCCCCTTGCCTGCAGTAAATGCAGAGATGTATGCGAACCCGGAGCAATAGATTATGATTTGTATCCTGAAGAAAAGAAATTTACTGTTGATACTATCATTGTTTCCACGGGTTATGAGATTTTTGATGCAACTCAGAAAGCTGTATATGGGTTTGGGAAATATGAAAATGTAATAACAGCGCTGGATCTCGAGCGTATGATAGTATATGCAGCAGAAGGGAACCCCTTAAAAAATTTAGGTGAAAGGATTGCATTTATTCAATGTGTTGGTTCGAGGGATGAACAGGTTGGGAATGAATACTGTTCAAGAATATGTTGTATGTATGCTACTAAACTTGCCAGCCTCTTAAAGCATCCTCATCCGGAAAGAGATATTTATGTCTTCTATACTGACTTAAGGGCTTATGGGAAAGGATTCGAGGAGTATTATAAACGAGCACAGAATTCAGGAATAAAATTCATACGAGGAAGAGTGGCAGAAGTTTTTGAGGATTCAAGAACAAAAAAACTGACCTTAAAAGTTGAGGATACTCTTACCCGACAGATAATAGAATCTGAATTTGATACAGTTGTGCTTTCAGTCGGTCTCAGGCCAAATGGCGGAACTGAAAAAATTGCGGATATGCTAAAGCTAGCCAAAAGTCCTGATGGATTTCTTCAGGAGGCTCACCCAAAATTCAGACCGGTTGATACTCTTAAGGATGGTATATTTTTAGCGGGTGCAGTGCAGGGGCCAAAAGACATACCGGATACAGTGGCTCAGGCCAGTGCTGCTTCTGCACGAGCTACCAGACTCATGAATCAGGGAGAATATGCATTAGATCCTGTGATGGCATTTGTGCATGAAGACCGCTGCGATCCAGCAAAATGCGGCAGTGCTTGTATTGAGGGCTGTCCATTGGGAGCTATCTCTGTGAACGGTGTTGCCAAATTGAATGAAGCTGTATGTAAAGGTTGTGGGAGCTGTATTGCATCATGTCCTGCTGATGCACTGGATCTGCATGTGTATACAAATGCTCAGCTGTTATCAGAAGTGGAATCTGTAATGCAGGATAAGAAAAAAGATGAGACACGATTTCTTATTTTTGCAGATGATACCACTGCGTACAGATTATCTGATAATGTCGGTACGGCCAAGATGTCATATTCCGTAAATTCACGGATAGTAAGAGTCCCGAGTTGCGGCAGAATTACACCAAAACTTATGTTGCAATCGTTTAAAGCTGGGGCGGATGGTATACTTTTTGGAGAGAGTGAAGAGAAATCGTCTCCGTTTCCGCACGTTATTTCAACTATTAATTCAAATATTGCTAAAGTAAAAGAAACTTTGAAACAAAAGAAAGTAGAAGAAGAAAGAATACGGTTTGTTCAGTTTGTAACTGTAATGTTAGTTGGATTTGTAAATAATGTTAATGATTTGGCAGATTTTATTAAAAAGGCAGGGCCTATACCTGATAAAGAAAGAAAGGCACTTATATGAGAGAAAAGGTTGTCATTACATCCAAGAATGTAGAGTTTTTGGATAAAGTCAGTGAGATGAGTGGTCAGCCAATAACCCGCTGTGATCAATGTGGTGTATGTTCCGGCAGTTGTCCAATGGTTGATGAAATGGATATAACACCATCTCAGATGATGAGAAAGGTTCAGTTAGGACAAGAGGAAGTTTTAGGTACCCGAGCAATGTGGCTCTGTGCTTCTTGTTTTACCTGTACTGTAAGATGTCCGAGAGGATTGGACTTATCAAAAGTGGCTGAAGCATTGAGGCAGATAACTTTAAGAAAGGCGGTGGATCATATAGATATAAGAAAGATACCTGACCATGAAATGAAAAAATTGCCACAAATTGCATTAATCAGTAGTTTTCGGAAATTTACAGGGTGAGGATATGAAAATACCATATTATCCAGGATGTACTCTTAAGACAAATGCAAAAAATCTTGAAACCTCTACTCTTGAGGTTGCAAAAACATTAGATGTGGAATTAATTGAGCTTCCCAGGTGGAATTGTTGCGGAACTGTATATTCCTTAACATCTGATGATTTAATTCATCATGTTGCTCCAATCAGGAATCTCATCAGAGTGCAGGAAATGAATGACAGTGGATTGGTGAAGGATGAGAACAGGCTGGTTACGGTGTGTTCTATGTGTTATAATACTTTAAAACGATCTAATCTTCGTGTGAAAGAGAATCCTGAAGATCTTGATAAGATAAATGATTTTATGTATCTGGAAGAGGATTATAAGGGCAATGTGGAAGTTATTCATTTTTTGAAATTATTACAGGATATGGGATTTGATAAAGTAGAGGAGAAAGTAAGAAAACCACTGTCGGAATTAAAGATTGCTCCTTATTATGGTTGTATGCTGCTCCGTCCAAAGGAAGTGGGGATAGATGATCCCGAAGACCCGACAATCCAAAAAGAATTGCTAGAAGCATTGGGTGCAGAAGTTATAGACAATCCTTATAAAAAAGTATGTTGTGGCAGTTATCAGACAGTTCATGAAAAAGATGCAGTATCTAATTTAGGATATAAAATTCTTTCACAAGCTCAAAAAGAAGGTGCTGAAGCAATAACAACGAGTTGTCCTTTATGTGCTTTTAACTTAGACAACAGACAAAAAGAGGTCAAACAACAGCATCCGGAATTTCAGCATATTCCTGTATTTTATTTTACCCAGCTTATTGCAATTGCATTTGGAGTGGAGAAAAAATACTGCAGATTTGATTTAAATTATATTGACCCGGAAACATTACTTAAAAAGAAAAAATTGTTACAGGAGTAAAAATGAGAGATGAACAAACTAAAAGATTAGATCCAAAGGAGGTAATGCAGCGGATTGCTACAGCAAGCAAACCTATGGTAGCAGGGGTTGAGGATAAAGATGTTAAACATTGGGTAACAATCTATATTATGGGAAGGGCATATAAAGTTCCTGCAGATTTAACTATATTAACTGCCATAGAGTATGCAGGATATAAGTTTATACGAGGATGTGGATGCAGACAAGGTTTTTGTGGTGCATGTTCTACAGTTTTCCGAAAAAAAGGAGAATATAAACTTCAGACCGGCTTGGCATGTCAGACAAGGGTAGAAGATGAAATGTACCTGGTGCAGATACCATTTACGCCAGCAGAAAAAGCTGTTTATGATATTGACAAAGAAGATTATGAAGTTTCTGCGATTTTTAAACATTATCCTGAAGTAGCCAGATGTGTATCATGTAATACCTGCACTAAAGCCTGTCCACAGGATCTTCAGGTAATGGATTATGTCCAGGCAGCAATCAAAGGTGATTTTGAGGCAGTTGCAAATGAATCATTTGATTGTATTCAATGCGGTCTTTGTGCAATAAGATGTCCGTCAGAAATAGTACAGTATAATGTGGCTCAACTCGCCCGAAGGATGTATGGAAAATATGGAAGCGGTCCTGAACCGAAACATCTTTTAAAAAGGATAAAAGATATTCAAGAAGGGAAGTTTGATAAAGAAATGGATGCATTAATGGGTATGAGCAAAAAAGAACTTACAAAATTATACAGTGAACGAAAAAGAGAACAAACGTAAGGAAATAATTATGGCTGAATTAAAATATATCGAAGGCTATCCGCAATATATTTATGATCTGATAGACAGGGTGCATAAAACAAGACAAAAGAGACTGGATTATACACCTCCTGCGATGAGTGAAAAAGAACAAAAAGAAGTACTTAAATTACATCCGGACTATGCACCTGGTGGAAAAAGAAAAATATCGATTGGTCAGAATAAAGGAGAATATGGAACCAATCCAGTTGTTGATTTACTGGAAGCTTATCCTATAATTGAAGAAGAAGAAATAGATTTTAACAAGGTTGATTATAGTGTAGATATTTTAGTAATAGGGGGAGGGCTTGCTGGTACAACTGCTTGCATCTGGGCAAACGAGAAAGGAATTTCAAAAGACAAAATATTGCTTGTGAATAAATTAAGACATGGTGATGCTAATTCAATAATGGCTGAAGGAGGCACCCAGGCAGCAGACAGAGAAATCGATTCTGTACAAAGACATTATCTAGATACTATGGGAGGCGGACACTTTACTAACAAACCAGATGTTCTCAGAGCATTAGTGGAAGATGCTCCCTTCATAATACACTGGTTACATGAATTAGGAGCCATAATAGATAAGGAAGAAAGTGGTGAATTTGTGGAAAAATGGGGAGGTGGTACCTCAATACGAAGACTCCATTCCTGCAGAGATTATACCGGACTCGAAGAGTTCAGAGTGATACGGGATGAATTCAGAAACAGAGAAATAGGATGTATCGAACATTTTCCAGCAGTAGAATTGTTAACAGATGGTAATAACAGAGTTACCGGTGCAATACTCTATAATCTTGAAACAGGAGAGTACAAAATAGTAGAATCAAAGGTTACTATTCTTGCAACCGGAGGTTTTGGAAGACTCCATATACGGGGATTCCCCACTACTAATCATTATGGTGCTACTGCAGATGGTATAGTCCTTGCTTATCGAGCGGGTGCAAAGTTAAGAGATGTGGATACAGTCCAGTATCATCCTACTGGAGCCGCTTATCCGGTACAAATAATAGGATACCTTCTGACTGAGAAATTAAGAAGTTCTGGGGCTCAGCCAGTAAATGTGGATGGAGAAGCATTTGTATTTCCACTTGAGCCCAGAGATGTTGAAGCGTCTGCATTAATAAGAGAATGTTATGTTAAGAATAAAGGAATTACCACTCCTTCCGGATTAAGAGGGGTATGGTTAGATACACCAATGATAGAGCTAAAAAACGGTAAAGGATACATTGAAAAAGCTTTTCCTGGTATGAGGCGGATGTTTAACAGATATGATATTGATATGGCCAAAAATCCTGTCCTTGTATTTCCAACACTTCATTATCAGAACGGAGGGGTAGAGACAGATCCATGGGGTAATAGCACCCTTGAAGGATTGTGGCTTGCAGGGGAAGTGTCTGGTGGAGTGCATGGTAAAAACAGATTAATGGGAAATTCAACTCTTGATACCATGGTATTCGGAAGAAGATCCGGCATATCTGCAGCTGAATATATAAAATCAGGAAAGACACAAGGTAAATTGACCCTTAAACATATGAGAAAATACATAAAAATGCTAAAGGATGCAGGAGTAAAACCTAAACGGAGATCACCGATGCTTCTTCCGGAATACAGAGGTAAGGCAGCATTAGCACGAATGATAGACGTGTTTTAATAGTTAAGGAGTTAGAATGTATCCCATACTGTTTAAAATCGGCAATTTTGAACTGCACACGTGGGGGGTAGCGTTAGCGATTACAGTCATAACGGGAATCTTAGTTGCTGTAAAGAGAAGTTCGCAATTTAATCTCAGCTCCTCAGTAATATTTGATTTTGCCATAGTAGTGATGATTTCGGCTTTAATCGGCAGTCGTCTCTGGTATGTTGTTTTTCATTTAGATCGATTTAAAGATAATTGGTTGGATGTGATTAATCCGTTTCAGGAAGGTCATTTTGGAATAGCAGGAATGTCCATGGTGGGAGGGGTTGTATTTGCACTTGTAGCCTCCTATATTTATGTTAACATTAAAAAGATTGATTTTATTTCCTTGGGGGATACTATTGCTCCCAGTTTTCTCTTGGGTATTGGTATGCAGCGTTTGGGTGGATGTTTTTTAAACGGCTGTTGTTTTGGGAGTCCCACTGATAGTTGGATGGGTATTATTTTCCCGCCGGAAAGTGTAGCAGGATCTTACTTCCCTGGTGTTCCTTTATGGCCGGCTCAATTATTTGCCTCTGCTTTGGGATTTGTAGGATTTTTTTTAATTATCTGGCTTGAAAGATGGCGAAAATTTTCAGGATATACTTTTTATTTGGTATTAATGTATTATACTGTTATCCGTTTTATTGTTGACCAGTTTCGATATTACGAGTCGAAACAGATATTAGGGAGCTTAGGTATACTAACTTTTAATGTAAATCACATTTTGTTATTAGGAATAATGATTTACTGTCTGTTTTTTTGGATAAGAGGATGGATGAGACATCATGTTTCAGGCTGATCCGAAAATAAAATCGTATTTCTTTATTGTACATGTTATCACAGAGTTAACCAGTCATTATAGTTTTTCCTATCAATACTGTTTTTACTTTTATTATTATTTGTATATTAGGCTAGCAAATGAATCCAAGAACAAAAAAAATATATCCTGACTCAGGTGTTGAATTAAATCATTTTTCAGCAAGGAATTATGATACCGTATTAAATATCGCCACACTCGGACTTTATCATTTTTTCATTTATAAGGCAATTCGGGCAATGAACATTCAATATGGAGATGCTATTCTTGATCTGGGGTGCGGAACAGGACGTAATGCTTGTATCATGCACAAATATCTGAATAACGAAGGGCATATTACCGGCATTGATGTGTCTTCAGTTATGGAAAAACAGTTTAATAAAAAATGTGATGATTATAAAAATATTCAATTTATAAGAAAAAGAATTGATCAGCCTTTTGATTTATCAGATAAATTTGATAAAATATTTATCAGTTTTGTTATTCATGGTTTTCCGCACAATATTCGTAAAATAGTACTAAAAAACGTTTCTCATCATTTAAAGCCAGATGGTGCATTTTTTATACTAGACTATTCAGAGTTTGATATTAATGAGATGCCGCTTGTTCATCGTCTTATTTTCGAGAAAATGGAATGCAAATATGCGTTTGATTTTATTAAACGAGACTGGAAGCACATACTGACACAATATGATTTTTCAGAATTTCAAGAGTTTTTATTTTTTAGAAATTATATTAGATTATTGAGGTCTAGAAAAAAATATGAGTTCGACTAAGATTGCTGTTCCTACTAATGACGGGAAAACTATTTTTCCCAAAATGCTTGGGATGGCAAAGGAAATGTATATTTATAAAGTTATAACAAACAAGAAATTTGAATTGATAGAAAAAAGAGCTAATCCTTATGCACACACTATGCAGCATTTAAAAACATTAGATGTCTATGACTTGATCAGTGATTGTTCGGTGATTATTTCTGCCCATATCGGTAAAAAAGGTATAACCAGATTAAAAAAGAGAGGAATGGAGCTGATCTTTAAAAAAGGGATGATTGAAGAAACGTTAAGTGATGTTATCAGAAAAAGAGAATTATAAATGTTTTTTTCAAGGGTAAATAAGTGAGATGGTCGTGGCTGATTTATTAATGTATATAGCCATAGGTTTAATTGCAGGATTGGTTATGGGAATGGTGGGTGTTGGAGGTGGAGCAATCATTATTTTTGCATTGCTTTATCTTGCTCATTTACCTCAAAAGATGGCTCAGGGAACAACATTATTGATTGTTGCAGCTCCGGTGAGTCTGCTTGCAGCATATAATTATTACTTGAAAGGATTTGTTCAATTAAAAGCTGCTATTGTGATTATAATTAGTTTTTTAGTATTTAGTTTTATCGGATCGTATTTTGCTTCAATACTTCCTAAAGAAATACTGAAAACTATGTTAGGTATAATATTAATTTTTATGGGATTGAAGCTAATTTTTTTTTGAATATAAAATAATATTTTCTTACTTTAAACAATACATACATGAGAAAATATCAAAACAGGAGCTTGTTGGAACATCTTTTTTGTTTTTACTGCTTAAAACTGGATAAAATGAAGATAACTACAGAGGAGATTTTATGATGAATGGAATCAGTACATTTGGGTGGATAGCGATATTTGCAGTTAGTGCAGCGATAGTCAACAGTCTGGGTATTTTAGCTATTTTTAAATATGAGAAATGGGCTGAAAAAGCAAAAACATATTTCATGTGTTTTGCAGCAGGAGTTTTAATATCAGTACCCTTGATGTTTGCATTCCCGAATGCGGTAGAGAAAAATTTTTATGCAGGTTTTGCTGCTTTAATTGGTTATTTATTTATGTTTTACAGCAACATGTTAATACAGTATAAGACCAAGCAGAAATCCCTGGCTTTTGGAATTACTGCTGCAGAAGGAATAGCAATACATTCTTTTTTAGACGGAGTCATTTATACTGTAACCTTTAGTGCAAGTATAACTATTGGGATATTATCAGGAATAGGGTTGGTCGTTCATGAGTTCGCAGAAGGAATAATAACTTTTTCAGTATTAATAGCTGGAGGAATGAGTAAGAAGAAAGCAGGATGGTCTGCTTTTTTTGTAGCTGCTCTCACTTCTCCTTTGGGAGCATTCATAGCGTACCCTGTCGTCAGTAAATTAACTGGTTCAGCGTTAGGATTAGCGCTTGGTTTTATGGTGGGAGTTTTGATCTATATTTCATCCTCTCATCTTTTACCTGAAGCACAGGAGCATGAAAAAAAGCATTCTAATTGGGCATTTATTGGAGGTGTTTCCTTAGCTTTATTTATAGTACTCACTAAAATGTGATGAAAATAAATTATTTTGAGCAAAAAAATATAAATGAATTTTTGATAGGTATTGTTGCTATATTGTGGTTTATGGCATAAATCCCTCCATATGGAGAAAAGCTAAAAAAGCTGTCTTTCTATCATTGATTAACAGTGATAATGAAGTGATTATTGGTAAAATTATTACGGATTTTTGAGAAGTGCTCAGGATATAATTTGTAGCGGCTATATAGCGGCGAAGTCGTTATTAAAAATTTAATTTTATAAAAATTGAGATTCTTTCGTTTCCTTGTTATAAATAAATATATCAGAATTTGCCACGTTTTTACATTACTTACCGTATAGACAATTGAGATACAAAATAATTAAGTTTATGAAATAATAATAGATAATTATTTGATACAGCAGTGAGGTTACGCTAAACAATATAAAGGGTAAACTATGTGCGTACAAATAAAAATTTTCAAAAAAATTTTCATTTTCGTATTACTTATCATAACTTTTAAGCCTTTATTCGGGGATGGTGGGTTTTTTATTTTAGATGCAGAAAGGGTAGGCAATTCGGCTGAATCACCCAATCAACGTGCTCTTATTATCCACAATGGTGATGAAGAGACATTGATACTTCAAGTAAAGTATTCTGGGGACGTAGAAAAATTTGCTTGGATAGTACCTTTACCTAATTTACCGGAAAAGAATACCATAACAACCATCAGTGATACTATTTTCAAAAAGCTCCATGATAAGACTCAGCCTACGATATATAGAATTTATAATCAATCAAAGGGAAGAAATTATGGGGATGGAAATGGAGAGGGCAATATAGAACTTATTCCTGAAACAGAAGTTCAGGTTTGGCAAAGGCTTCAGGTGGGTCCTTATGAGGTCGTTGTTCTGTCCGGTACATCCTCTCAGTCTTTGATTAATTGGCTCACTAACAATGATTATAATTTTCCCTCGGATGCTCATGACATTATAGATTTTTATGTCCAAAAGAACTGGTACTTTATAGCTACCCACGTGCAACTTACATCAGAGATTACTGAGAAAAATTCAACTTACCAGGCAGGCTTGCCTGCATTAAAAATGGCATTCCAGACCGAAAAACCTGTTTTTCCATTACGCATATCTGAGATCAGTTCTGCTCCAGAGAATGAGATTGAATTGTATGTGGCTGCCAATCATCGAATGGTTTGTGAAACTTATCAAACTGTAGAAATGGATAGAGATGAAGTACAAACATCAATTGAGAAACAGATAATTATTAACAATGTACATTCCTCAACCGGAATTGGGTGTACATGCAGACAATTAACAGAGTCTGGAGGAGATAAAACTGAATATGATTATGAGGCTATATTCCGGGATAAAATTGCATTGTTCTCCAAACCGACATTTGTGGTCGAATATGCATCCCAAATGTTTACTGCCCATGATCCTGTTGCACATCCAGAGTGGGGTAGTTTCAATGGGTATTTTAATGATTATTTTTCATCCAATAAGATTTTTTGGCTGACTCGATTACGTACTGTTCTTTCTCCCGGCAATATGCAGGAAGATGTTACTTTCAAACCAGATCCGAATGGAGATAAGAGGTTTTTTTTACAGATTTATATAGAGGACTATATCTCACATTCATGGTCCACAGCTTTTTTCAATTTACCTGGAATATTGTTAGCTCCATTTTTATTATTTAAAAAAGTCAAAAAAAGAAAGTTATTGATAATTATTACTACCATAACTATAGCAACTCTTTAAAATTGAGTATATAATTCCTATTTTTTTAGATTCTCTTTTGTAATTAAGATAAACCAAATAGGTTTATAGAAATCTTAGTATTTTAATTTTTTTAAAAAATCTCTTGACTTTTCATTTTTGATATTATATATTATTGTGATTGTGAATATTTTCACAATCACAATCAGCGGATATTTTAAATGAAAAATACAATACCAAAAGAAACAATCAGTCGTTTATTTACCTATTTCAGGTCACTTCTCTGTTTTTCTAAATTAGGCAAAAAGAATGTTTCTTCTTATGAAATATCAAAATTATGTAATATAAATCCTTCGATAATAAGAAAGGATTTTTCTTATTTTGGTGATTTCGGAACCAAAGGTGTGGGGTATGATGTTGATAATTTGATAAAAGAGATAAGGGGGATTCTAAAATTAGATCCGGCTGCAAAAGTCGCATTAGTTGGAGTAGGGAATATTGGGGAGGCATTAATGGCCTATCCTAGTTTTGAATCTGAGGGTTTTAAAATCTATATTGCCTTTGATAACGACAGTAAAAAAATCGGGAAAAAAGTACATGGTGTAACCGTTGAACATATAGATAATCTGGAAGGGAGAATAAAGGAAGAAAAAATAAAAATTGGTATCCTCACTGTTCCGGAATCAGAAGCTCACAGGATTGCAAAACGAATGGCAAAAGCCGGAGTTAAGGCTATTCTTTCCTTTGCCCCCTGTCAGATAATTATGACTGAAAATATTGAAGTTACCTGTATTGATCTGAGTACTGAACTTTCGAAACTGGCGTATTATTCTTATAAAAATTTGCAATAAATAAAAAATACAGAAAGGAAATATGAATGTCAGATTCTAATGACACTTTTCAAGTAAAAAATTTCTTTTATCTTTTCTTCTTATTATTAATTATCTGGGTTATTCTTACTAATAGTTTTCAATGGCAGGAGTTTGGGGTTGGGATTTTTATCTCCCTGGTGCTTTCAACATTTTTAAGTAAAAATTATACACAGCTCGGTCTACCTCCTTTTAGTTTTAAACGGCTTATATATTTTATTGCATATATTTTTGTACTTTTCATAGAAATCGCCAAGGCAAATTTTGATGTCGCCTATCGGGTAATTCACCCTAAGATGCCAATAAAACCAGGGGTAGTAGTAATAAAAACATCCCTGAAGCAGGATATTGCAAAGTTAATGTTGGCAAATTCCATCACCCTTACGCCAGGTACATTTACTTTGGATATCAAAGGCGATAAACTTCTTATCCACTGGATTAATGTCCAGTCTGAAGATATAGAAGAATCTACAAAAAATATTGGTGAAAGATTTGAAAAATATCTAAAGGTGATATTCGCATGAATGAGACAATTTTATTAGTTTTTTTAGCTGTTATAGGATTAGGGTTTATTTTTAGTCTTATACGAATGTTAATCGGCCCCACTGCTTCAGACAGAGCTGTTGCAGTAGATACAATTACCACTACAGTGGTTGCACTTCTGGTTCTTCTGGGTTTTGCCTTCAATAGATATGTTTATCTGGATGTTTCATTAGTTTATTCTCTGCTGGCTTTTTTGAGTTTGGTAGCTCTGGCAAGATTTCTGGAAAGGGGGATATAAATGGAATTACTAGGTATTATTGTTACAGGTATTGGGGTTCTGTTTCTGATGCTGGGTAATTTTGGCGTTTTAAGACTTCCGGATGTTTATAATCGAATTCAGGCTGGAACAAAATGTACTACATTTGGTGCTTTTTTTACCATTCTCGGAGTAGGTATAGTTCAACCGGAGTGGTTCTGGAAATGTTTGCTTATTGCCGGTTTTGTTCTGATTACTAATCCCATATCCAGTCATGCAATTGCACGGGCCTCCAAGAAAATCGGTGTTAGCCTTTGTGAGAAAAGTATAGTGGATAAATCGAAACAGTTTGAGGAATACAGGGAGTAAATATGATAATAATAATTACATTATTAGTACTGATAATGTTTGTTGCAGCAATTGCAGCATTAATTTTTAAAGATCTCATAAGTGCAGTAATAGCTGCTTGTATCGTTAGTTTAATAGCGGCGATTCTTTTTTATTTTTTGCATGCACCGGATGTAGCAATGGCAGAAGCATCAATCGGAGCAGCATTAGTTACAACTGTATTCATTATTGCTATTAAGCGAACAAAGAGGTATGAAGAATGAGAAAATTTATTGGAATAATTTTATTATTTATCATTGGCTGGGGAATTGTTGTATCGCTGAAGGAAATTCCTTTCGGAGAGCAAAAATCCAAGGTCGGAAAATATTATATTGAAAAAGGCAAAGAGGAAACCGGAGCTTCAAATATTGTTACTTCAGTTGTGGTGAATTATCGTAGTTTTGATACACTGGGGGAGGTGACGGTGCTCTTTCTGGCAGCAATTGGGTTAGGTGCTGTACTTGCAACATTTCAAAGAAAAGAGAAAATAAAAGTGGAGCCATCAAGTCTGATACTGTATACAGGATGTCGTTTTCTTTTTCCGCTTATCCTGCTTTTCGGATCCTATATTTTTATCCATGGACATCTGACACCAGGAGGTGGATTTCAGGGGGGTGCTGTTATTGCTTCTGCCTTTGTACTGGTTTATCTGGGATGTCGTGGAAAGAGAATTAATGAAACCGGCAGTAAGATTGCTGAATCCCTGGGTGGACTCACCTTTGTTATCCTTGGATTGGTAGGCCTGGCAGTTGGCGGACAGTATTTTTTATTAAATTTTCTCCCCAAAGGAGAATTTAATACATTATTCAGTGCAGGTATTATTCCCATAATCTACATTGCTATCGGGTTTAAAGTAGGTGCGGAATTAAGCGGGATTATTGACCAGCTCATGGAGGAAAGCTGATGATTAATTTTTTACAGAATAATATTTTTTATATAAGTGCATTTGGCCTCATATTAATAGGTCTTTTTATAATGCTGTCAAAGCGTAATTTAATAAAAGTGATAATTGGCTTAAGTATTCTTGAGACCGGTGTTAATTTATTTATAGTTACTTTAGGATTTTTAAGTAAAGGAACTGCCCCAATTTTTTCCAAATCAGGATTGGATATGCAGAAAATGGTGGACCCGGTTCCTCAGGCTCTGGTACTCACAGCTATTGTAATAGGGCTGGCTGTTCTTGCTTTGGCACTTTCTCTTGCTATACGGTTATATAATCATTTTGGAACTCTTAATTTACAGAAAATTAAAGAACAAAAATGGTAAATATCAAATATAAAAAGTGGTAAATTAGGATAGAATAATATGAATGAAATTATTGATTTAAATCCAGTTGTATTGATTGCAGTACCTTTAGCTCTTGCTTTTTTGGTGCCATTATTGGAGCTGGTGTCAAAGAAAATAGTCAAATGGATTCCGGTTATTGGATTTCTTTTTAATTCTGTAATTGCTTTATCACTCTTACCCAAGGTACTGAAAGAAACAATTATAGTTAAAATTGGAGGGTTTTCACCTCCTTTTTGTATCAATCTTGTAGTTGGGCCGGTTGGTATTTTATTATCTGTTTTAATTTCGGTAACAGGTTTTTTGGTTGCTATCTATGCCTTAAAATATATAAAAGAAGGGGCACAGCAGAAGTATCATATTCTGTACATGCTGCTTTTGACCGGAGCAACAGGTGTTGTACTTACAGGTGATATTTTTAATCTGTTTGTCTTTTTTGAAATTCTCTGTATTTCTTCCTATGCTCTGGTAGCTTATCTTGGCAACAAAGCAGGAATAGAATCTTCTGTAAAATATTTAATCCAGGGATCAATTGGTTCGAGTTTTCTTCTGATAGGGATCGGATTATTGTATGGTCAATTCGGGACACTCAATATGGCAGATATTGCAAATCAGATTGAAACTGTAAGTTCTATTTCATTATATGTTCCCATGATTTTTATGATTACTGGTCTGGGTATTGAAGCTGCCATTTTCCCCTTAAATGCATGGCTGCCTGATGCACATTCTTCAGCACCATCATCAATCAGTGCTGTACTTTCCGGAATAGCAATTGAGGTAGGATTATATGCTGTTATACGAGTTCTGTTTACCATTTTTGGTGTTTCTGATTTTCTGATGTTTTTTCTTTTTTTAGGGGTATTAACGCTACTGATCGGTGAAATGTGTGCCTTCAGTCAGGAAAATATTAAAAGAATGCTGGCCTATTCAAGTATCGGACAAATAGGTCTTATTGTATTTGCTTTTTCTCTTGCTTCATCACATGGAGTCAGCGGCGGACTTTTTCAGATGATAAATCACACCCTGAGCAAAGCGTTGTTATTTTTAGCATCAGGTTTTATGATATATAAAACAGGATCAATGAAAATATCTTCTTTTGAAGGGATAGGTCGTAAAATGCCTCTTACCTGTCTCCTTTTTACTATTGGCACTTTTTCCCTGGTAGGATTACCCCCTTTTGTTGGTTTTGCAAGTAAATTTATGATAATACGGGCGGCACTTGCTCAGGGACAAACGCTGTATACGATATTGATTGGGCTTGTATTACTCGGTACAGTAATAGAAGGAGCATATTTTTTCAGAATTATTCAGAGAATGTATTTCAAAAATAACAGTGAAGTTCACCAGAAAGAAGAATCACCTGTTGCTGGATTAATTCCCATGATTATTTTTGCCAGTTTGATAATATTTATTGGTCTGTATCCCGAGTTTGTAACAAAGATTTTAGATCCAGCTGCATCAGAGCTTATTAATAAAATTGATTATATAAGGAGTGTATTAGGATGAGTTTAGAGCTATTGATTATTATTGCTTTTGGCGGTGCTTTTTTAACCTATTTTTTAGGAAAGATATCATCTAAACTCCGCAATGGTTTTGCTGTACTGAATGCATTGGCGTTGGTAGTGATGACTGCTTTATTTTACGGACAAAATATTGAGAAGCCCATTCATATAAGTTTTCTCAATATACCGCTGATTCTGAGAATGAATATGGTTTCCTGGTTTTTTGCTATTACAATTGTTGGCATAGGTCTGTTATCAATAATCTATTCTCTTAAATACATAGAACACGAAAAAAAGCTGGATTATTATTATTTTACTACTTTATTCATTAATGCCAGTATGCTTGGAACGGTTTTATGTGGTGATCTGGTATCCTTTTTTATTTTCTGGGAAATGATGAGCTGGAGCACTTATCTTTTGATCAGTTATAGGGGGGGAGAAAAAGCTCTTTTTGCCGGTATGAAATATATTATCATGTCAATCATCGGATCTATGGCTATGCTACTGGGAATCATCAGCTTATATGTAAATTTTGGCACCCTGGAAATAACCGCCCTGGCTGCTCAGATACAAGGTGCTTCCTTAAGTTATATCCTTTTCATTCTCATTATGTTTTCCATTGCTTTTATCATTATCAATGCCTTTTGGCCGTTTCATACCTGGCTGCCCGATGCACATGCAGAAGCAGTATCTCCTTTTTCATCAATATTGTCTGCAGTCTTAGTACGTAAAGGAATGTATGGTTTATATCTATTTATGTATATGATAATTGGTCTGGATATCTTAAATAAATTAACCTTCCGGGGAATAAGTTTCAATGGAGTCTTTTGCTGGATAGGAGCAATTACCATTATTTTTGCAGCCTTAACTGCCTTGCTGCAGAATGATTCAAAAAGAATTCTGGCCTGGAGCACGGTTGGTCAGGGTGGATATATGATTTTGGGAGTAGCTTTTGCAACCAGCTTAGGTATGGCAGGGGGTACATTTCATATTTTAAATCATTGTATTTATATAGGATTACTCTTTTTTGTAGCTGGAGCAATTGAGTACCGGACAGGAGGAATAAGAGATTTAAATTCTTTAGGTGGTTTGATTAAAAGAATGCCGGTTACCTTCACCGGAGCTATTATTGGAGTGAGTGGTTTAATAGGGCTCCCTTTGACAAACGGATTTGTCTCAAAATGGTTAATTTACAAGACATTAATACTTGGAGGCAATCCTCTTCTCGCATTTTTTGCCTTTCTGGGAACATGGGGTACAATTTTATATGGCTATAAGTTCCTTCATAATATCTTCTTAGGTCAGCTTCCCGAGAAATTCAGAGATATCAAGGAAGTACCTTTTTCCATGCAATTGCCAATAATAATATTGTCTATCATGGTTATTCTATTTGGTGTTCTTCCAGGTTTGGCTTTAAAAGTAGTTAATGCTGTTGGTACTTATTTAGGGTTCGAGTCATTACAGGTTACTTTAGGCGGAATTGCATCAGAGACTGGCACATTGAGTACAGTGAATATTTTTGCTGCTGTTTTTGTTGCCTGTGTAATAATCGGTTTAATTTTCAAGGTCAGCCGTAGATCAACAAAAGTTGATCAATTTGACAGTTATGCGGCAGGGGCTGCTGTTCCTAAAGATAAATATCATTACACGGTTTCGTTTTATAATCCGTTGGATCGCATGATTAGTCCTTATCTCAAGGATTTTGTTGATGCCTTTTATATAAATTTAACTACATTCATCAAAAACCTTTGTAGCATGATGCGGCGGATTTATACAGGATATATTGGTAATTATATAATGTATATAGTTCTTTTTCTGGCATTATTGATTTTAGTACAATTAAAATGGAGTGTATTTTAATGAATATTATTGAGATCATACTCTCACCGTTAATTGCGTTATTTACAGGGATATTTTTTCTTGGTTTAGCCAGAAAGATAATGGCAAGAATCCACTGGCGCTATGGGCCACCTATCTATCAACCGATTATAGATATTATACGATTATTTAGCCAAAAGGCTATGAGTCATGGATTTATTTTTGAGATGGGTTTAATTCTATCTCTGGCCGGATCAATCCTCGTAATTCTATTTCTTCCTATAGGTACAATGTGCCCTTTAAGTACAGGTGGAGGATTACTAGTCATATTATATGTTATGCTTTTGGGGCCTTTGGGGATAGCCTTAAGCGGTGGTGAAGCTGCCAACCCCAATACCAGTATCGGAATATCCAGAAAATTTATTCTGGCATTATGTTATGAAGTTCCTCTTTTGTTAATCCTTCTTACCGTAATGACTCATTACAACACCATTTCTATTATTAAAATAGTAGAACGACAGAGTATCAATGGTTGGTCTTTCGGCTCCTTACCTTTATTATTATCAGGAATTTCTTATGTGTTAATATTGCCGGCTATTTTGGGAATCAGACCGTTTGAAGTTGTGGGTGCAGCCCAGGAGATATCGTCAGGACCACAGGCTGAATATGGAGGTAAGTATTTGGCATTTAACACTATAGAACATGGATTAAATGAATTTATCGGTATTGCTCTTTTTGTAAATCTATTTTTAGGAGGCGGGGATCTTTTTGGAGTTTTCTCCCGCATTACCAATACAGTATTTGGAAATATTGTAGGAATTATTGTGTTTCTGTTAAAAATGATAATAGTATTTGTAATGGGTCTTTTTATTAATGCAGTATTTCCACGATTCAGAATTGAACAGGCAATAAAGTATTTATGGATTTGGCCTACATTGCTTGCCTTTATAGGTCTGATAATTGTTATTATAGTCAATTAAACAAATAGGAAAATTAAGTATGGATAGAAATCAATTAAAAAAATGGTTCAAATCCCCTGCAAAAATGGGTCATAAATACTCTCTTCACGCAATATATTTTTGTACCGGATGCGGGATCATTGAGGTTCCTCCTTCCATTACAGCCCGATGGGATGCAGAACGATTCGGAGTCATTCCGGTGGCTACGCCGAGACAGGCAAATTTATTTTTGATAACAGGATATGTTTCTACCAAAACCTTAAAAGCAATAATCAGGACTTATGAACAAATGCCTGAACCTAAGTTCACAGTTGGATTTGGTTCGTGTCCGATTAACGGAGGGATGTACTGGGATTCTTACAATACGATCAAAAAACTTGATAAATATATACCAATTGACGGATGGATTGCCGGCTGCATGCCCAGGCCGGAAGCTATTTTTGTTGCAGTTACTCATCTCTGGACTTTAATTGATAAAGATATGGCAAATGGATATAAAAAATATCGTGAAAAATATAAATATTATAGGGCAAATCAGGAAAAAATATTCGGAACTTTGGATTGGCCCCCATTATTTTCATAAGGAATTTTAAAATGGAAGAATTAAAAAACAACATTAAATCATCATTTGATAAGGTAAAAATAACTATCACTGATAATATAATGATAATTAATATTGATAAGAATGGAATTGTTACTATATTGAGTTTTCTAAAAAACATCGGTTATAAACATTTGGCTTTGATATCATGTGTTGATTTAATTAAAGATAATAAACTTGAGATTATTTATATTGTGTCTGCTTATATGGACAATGATCATGAATTTAAAGAGAAAGAGAAAAGGAATATCATTATAAAAACCAGGATTCCCCGGGATAAACCGAATTTTATGACTGTTATGGATATATTTGAAAATGCAGAACCATATGAGCGTGAACTCCATGAACTTTTTGGGATATATTTCCAGGGTCATCCGCGATTAACACCACTTTTCCTGGAGTTGGAATATGAAGTTCCTCCTTTCAGAAAAGATTTTGATACAAGAAAATTTGTTAAAGATTTTTATGAAGATATTCCTGCAGTTGAATAAAGAAAAGGTAAAACATGAGAGAACTTGAACTATATTTTGGACCACAGCATCTTGGCATGGTGGGAAATTTTAGTATCACTTTGAATGTAGAAGGTGATAGAATCAAGAAAGCCGATGCAAATCCGGGATATTTGCATCGGGGATTTGAGAAACTTATGGAATGCAGAACCTGGATGCAGAATTTTCCTCTGGTCTGCAGAATAAATGTTGTGGAACCTGATCATATTGAGCTGATTTATTCCATGGGAGTAGAAAAATTGGCTGGTATTGAAGTGCCGGAACGAGGGAAATTCATACGAAGTATTTATTGTGAACTTGCCCGGGTAGCATCTCATTTATTTGGTTTATGGGCATATGCTAATATGTTGGGGTTTGATACAGTTGCTCAGTGGGCTATGTATCATAGAGATCTGATCTTGGATCTGTTTGAAGAACTCACTGGTGCCCGGGTGTATCATATATACATACGGCCAGGTGGAGTACGTCGTGATTTTCCCCAGGGATTTGAAGATAAAATTATCAACACCTTACATTCTATCGGCGGAAAAGTACCGGATTATAATGCTACGTTTTTTGAAAACCGGTTGTTCGAAAAAAGAGCTAAGGGGGTAGGGACGTTAACTCGTGAAAATGCAGTAAAGTGGGGAGCAGTCGGGCATGCAATGAGAGCAACAGGAATGGAGTATGATATACGAAAAATTGAACCGTATGCAGCTTATGATCAGGTAGAGTGGAAAGTACATACCAGAAATGATGGAGATGCTTATTCAAGACTTTTAGCAATTCGTGATGAAATGATTGAAAGTGTACATATGATTTTTAATCTTATTGATAACATGCCAAAAAAAGGTAAGGTTTTCGCTAAAACCCCAAATCCTTTTCAATGGAAAATTCCGGCAGGGGAAGCGTATGTAAGATGTGAGTCTTCCCGGGGAGAATTAGGGCTTTATATTGTGAGTGATGGGGGTGATAAACCTTATCGGGTGCATTTCCGAACCCCGTCATATTCTCATGGTCTCACAATTTTAGAAAAAGTATTAGTGGGCGAAAGCATTGCAGATGTGGGTAATATTATGATCAGCTTATATGTTGTCGCCCCGGAAATTGATCGATAAAAAAATATAGGAAAAATAATGGCAGAAACAAGTTTTATTAATCCATTCAAAGCTGTAAAATATCTGTTTAAAAAACCTAAAACGATTCAGTATCCTTTTGAATTAAAAGAACCTGCATTAAGATATAGAGGGTTCCATATAAATGACTGGGATAAGTGTACAGGCTGTGGGAATTGTGCTGACATATGTCCCAATGATGCTATTGAAATGGTTAAGATTACTGAGTTGGTAGCAAAGCCAAAAGAGGGCATAAAAGATGAACGGCCTCAGCTGGATTACGGTAGGTGCTGTTTTTGTGGTTTATGCGTTGATATTTGTCCTCCAGGTTCACTGTCATTAACAAGAGATTATTTTCATATTCATTTCGACACAGATACATTTATTTTTATTCCCAGGGATGAAAAGACTGATAAAAAAAGTTTTGTATCTGATGATGAATATTCAGTATTAAAAGCCAGTTTATCTCACAGAAAAAAAGATTACAAAGGATTCTCTCCTGAAATGGAGTATGCTCTTTTTGATCCGGAAAGAATTGAAATGCCTGAAATTGCTCCGGAAAAAAGAAAACTTTCCTTTATTGAACAAGTAATCGGATACAATAAAGATGAAGCTATACAAGAAGCCGGCCGCTGTCTTGGATGTAAACTTTGCGAACAAGCATGTCCTGCACATTTGCAAATATATGAATACATTCATGCAATTGCTGAAGATTTACCGGAAAAATCTTTAAGAAAAATCTATGAAGATAATCCCATTCCTTCAATTTGCGGAAGAATCTGTATGAAACATTGCGAGGATGCCTGTTCCTTAAGTATCAGAGGGGATGCACTTGCCATACGATGGCTTAAACGATTTGTTGCCGACACTATTGATGATTACAAAAAAACTCTAGAATTAACTCCGGGAGAACCTACCGGGAAAACCATTGCAATCATCGGCGCTGGACCCAGCGGTCTTTCTTTAGCTTATTTTTTGAGATTGAAAGGTTATGATGTGGTTGTTTTTGATGAGTTACCAGGTGGTGGAGGAACCTTAAGAACCGGACCACCAACCTACAGATTGCCTCTGGATAGTATAGATAAAGATGTGAATTATATAAAATCTCTGGGCGTTACTTTTAAATTTAATACCAAAGTAGGAAAAGACATCAAATTTGATAAACTCTTAAAAGATTATGATGCTGTTTTTCTGGGTATAGGTAATACAGTGAGTTTTTCTACCCGGGTTAAGAATGCAGAAAAATGTTGTTTGGCACTTGAATATCTTAAAGATAATAAAATCGGAAAACAAAGAAAAGTTGGTAAAGAAGTTATTGTAATAGGTGGTGGTAATGTAGCTATGGATGTAGCCAGACAAACAATTCGACTTCAACACTTGCAGCATCCAAATGAGAAAGTTGTAACCAAAACAGTATCGCTGGAAGATTGGCATGAACTCCCTGCAACAGAAGAAGAAGTAGAAGAAGCAAAAGAAGAGGACATTCAATTCAATCCTGCCTGGGGACCTAAAGAGGTTATACTTGATAATAAAGGAAACATTACAGGTCTTGAATGCAAAAAAGTAAAATCTGTTTTTGATGAGAAGGGAAGATTTTCTCCTACTTTTTATGAAGATCAGACACAAGTTCTGGAAGGTGATATGGTAATCGAGGCAATTGGACAAAGACCTGATTTTTCATTTATGGGCAAATATAGCGATGAATTAAAATTTACAAATAGAAAAAAAGTAAAAGTTGATAAAAACGGTATGACTTCTATTCCCAAAGTATTTGCAGGTGGAGACATAGTTAATATAAATCTGGATGCAGTAACAGCAATTGCAGATGCAAAAGTTGCAGCTGAAGGAATCGATATATATTTATCAAAATAATAATATAAATATAATTTTTTAACTCAATAATTGCAGATATAATTTTATGTCTGCAATTTTTTTATCTATTTAAATCATTAATATTATTTTTTTATGAATAATTATTTTTAATTTTTTTTAAAAAATATTTTTTATCTTAACTCTCTGGAATCTCAATGAATTATCATAAAAAATTTTAATATAATGGTTAAGTAAATTAAAAATTTTTCTTGACAATGACATTTTGATTTTATATATTTAAGAACAAAATTAATATTATAATAAAGTAATAATTAGTTTAAATAAATATAATAAATAATAAATGATCAGTTCAATAGTGAAAATAAAATTTGTTTTATAGAAATAAGATAAATTTATATGGCTGAAAAATATTATATAGGCAAAGCACACTGGGGATCAATTTTAAAGAGCTGGATGGAATCTTATTCAGTTCTGGCACCCCTGAGAACAGATGAAAACGGCTTGTATCTTGAAGCTGTAAACTCAGAAAATATTACTTCCATTGTCTATGACCAGGCTCGTGCAGCAAATCCAATGAAAAATTTTCTTTTGCCTCCTATCGATGAGGTTGTTGGTAAGGAAATAACACCGGAAAAGCCCTGGCTTTTTCTTGGGGTTAAGGCATGTGGATTATCAGCATTGCCAATTTTAGATCAGGCATTTGGTGGTGAGTTTGCTGACCCACTTTATCAGAAAAGACGAAGGGAAAGTGTTATTGTCAGTTCTGACTGCACTCAACCCTGGAAGACGTGTTTTTGTACTTTAGTTGGTGGACAGCCATATCCAACAGAAGGATTTGATTTAAATCTGTCGAAAGTATGGGATGGATTTGTTATTGAGGTAGGCACAGAAAAAGGTAAAGAATTATTAAAAGGTCATGAAGAAGTACTGAAAGAGTTAGTGAAAGAAGAAGCAGCTGCTTTAGAGAAACAGAGAAACGAAACTGTTAAAAAAGTAGTAAACCAAAATAAAGAATTTGAAATTTCTAAATCTCATAAAGAACTTCTTTCTGAAAGTTGGGAAAAACTAGAGGTGTGGAAAGAACATTGTGAGACTTGTGTTGAATGCGGTGCCTGCAATTTAGCCTGTCCTACTTGTCACTGTTATTTTCTTGATGATGTGACACGAGAGAAGTATGTTCGACTGAGGGGATGGGATGCATGTATGTTTACAGGATATGCAGTCACAGCTGGAGGAGGAACACCTCGTCCTTTACTCCATGAACGTTTTAGAAACCGATATATGTGTAAATTTAAATACTTACATGATAATTTTGGTCAATATGGATGTACGGGATGCGGAAGATGTATTGAGGGATGTCAGGGAGACATCGAAATGAGGGCATGCATCCGAGATCTGGATAAAAAGTAAAAGGTAATAAGGATTTATGAATCAGCAAAAAAATCCATATAAACCAATAAAGGGAATTATAGAAAAAGTAATTCCAGAAACTCCCGGAATCAAAACTTTTTTTGTCAGGCCGGAATCTTCCTTTTCTTTTCATTGTGGTCAATTTGCTGAATTAGGTATTCCTGGCGTAGGTGAAGGACCATTTGCTATGTCTTCGTCTGCTCAAGAACCCGATATGTTGGAATTCACCATACAAAATGTCGGCTTCATGACTTCCAGACTTCATAATTTAGATAAAGGTGATGAAGTAGGAATTCGGGGGCCATACGGAAACGGATTTCCGTTACAGGATTTTTATGACAAAGAAGTTCTTCTTCTTATCGGTGGTGTAGGATTTCCTCCTGCGAGGACTCTTCTCTACAGTCTGCTGCATGAGAAAGATAAATTTAAACGTATTATAATGTGTTATGGTGCCAGAACCCCTGAAGACATTGTTTATAAATATCAGATTGAGGATTTTCGGAAAAAAATAGATCTTCATTTAACAGTTGATAAAGCAGATGAATCCTGGAAAGAAACAGAAGGGGTAGTGACTGTTCTTCTGGATAATATAAAACTTGATTTGAAAAATTCAGTTTCTGTAGTTATCGGCCCCCCCATCATGATGAAATTTGGAACTTTAAAACTATTAGAAGTAGGATATAAACCGGAGGATATATATCTTTCCATGGAGCGGAAAATGTATTGTGGAATTGGTCAATGCCGCCACTGTTTGATAGACAGTCTTTTTATCTGTAAAGATGGGCCTGTGTTTACTTATAAACAACTTAAAAGTTTTCCAGATATTTGGGAATAAATATGGCTAAACGATTATATATAGATTTAGAAAAATGTCGTGATTGCGAATCTTGTAAAGTGAAATGCAGTTATTTTTATCATCCCTTTAATAATGGAATTATTTATCTTCGCGAGATAGGTGAGTTTGCTACAACCTGTAGGCAATGTGAGAAAGCTCCCTGTGTCACATCCTGTCCCTATGATGCTTTAGAAAAACAGGAAAACGGTATTGTGAAACGGTACAATATGCGGTGTGTTTCCTGTAATACGTGTAGTTATGCATGTCCGTTTGGTACTATTCTCCCGGAATTGATTCCTTATGCAACTTCCAGATGTGATTATTGTATTAAACGCTTAGGTGAAAATGAAGAACCCTTATGTATACAGGGATGTGATCAGGATGCAGTAAAATATGGGGATTTTGAACCTGATGAGAAAAATTTTGAATTCTTAGTTAATGATAATTTAATTGTTCGTTCTATACCATGGAAAAAGGAAGAATATATTTAATATGAATCCGATATTATTTTATATAATATGCTTTATCTGTACCGGGATAATTGGTATGTTGGCCAGCTGGGTTGACAGAAAAGTTACTGCTAGGGTACAGTGGAGAGTAGGTCCCCCTCTTTTACAGCCTTTTTATGATATTGTAAAACTCATGGGTAAAGAAACTATTGTTCCTGCAGGTTCTTCCAGGATTACATTTTTAACTGCTCCCTTATTCGGAATTCTTTCTGTGGGGTTGGTATCAACCCTGATCTGGAGTTCTATCATATGGACTAATGGTGGTTTTCAGGGAGATCTGATTGTGGTTTTGTATTTTCTTTTAATACCATCCACTGCTTTGATCATAGGTGGTTTTGCCTCCAAAAATCCAATAGCCTCACTTGGTGCAAGCAGAGAAATGAAGTTAATGATGGCTGATGAGCTCCCGTTTTTATTGGCTGTGGCTGTACCGATAATTCATACAAAAGGACAGATTCAGCTGACTGAATTATTAAATTATCAGGAAACATATGGAATGATATTTACCAGTCTATCGGGTATCCTGGCATTTATCGTAGCAATAATGTGTATGCAGGCAAAATTAACGCTGGTTCCTTTTGATATACCCGAAGCGGAAACTGAACTCATGGGCGGACCGGAAGTTGAGTACTCAGGTCCTCCACTTGCTACAATAAAATTAACTCGTATGATGATGCTCTTTACTTTACCTATGTTTTTAGTTGTTTTATTTCTGGGTGGAGTTAAATTTGAAGGTATATCAATTTTATGGTCAATATTAAAATTTGTTGTTCTATTAGTGATAATAATATTAATACGAAACACTAACCCCAGGGTACGTATTGATCAGGCAGTAAAATTTTTCTGGTATCCGATGACATTTATAGCTGTAATAGCAGTAGTATTAGCATTGTTAGGATATTAATATGGGATTAAAATTAAAGGCATTAACAAGATCACCGTGGGTATATCATCTTTCAACCGGAAGTTGTAATAATTGCGATATTGAAATTCTCGATTGTCTTACCCCACGTTTTGATCTTGAACGTCTGGGAATTGTTTTAGTTGGCAGTCCTCGACATGCAGATGCTCTTTTGGTAACCGGAAATATGACCATTAAATCCATGAAAAGAGCAAAAGAAGTATATGAACAAATGCCAAAACCGGGAGTGGTTATTGCAATTGGTACCTGTGCCTTGGGACATGGTGTTTTTGACGGAAGCTATGTAATGCCCAATACAGTGGACGAAGTATTACCGGTTGATATTTATATTCCTGGTTGTCCTCCTAAGCCTGAAGGTATTATTGCCGGAGTGGCGAAACTGTTAACCATGCTCAGACAAAAAGCTTGACATAATGAGGTTTGCATGACCTGGAAAGAAATTAAAAAACAAATAAAAGACAAGTTCGATAAAAAGATTCTTAAATGGTATGAACACAATGATAATAGAATTTATGTTGATATCAAACCTGAAGATCTAGTAGAATTTACAGAATATTTATTTAAAGAACTTAAATCACGCTTTATTATTGCTTCAGGAGTTGATACACCCAGAGGCGGGATTGAGATATTATATCATTTTGATTTTTTTCAGTTACCACAGGTTTTTTCATTAAGAGTATTTTTAAAAAAACCTGAGATAGAGGTTGAATCGCTGTCTCCGATTATAACTGGTGCAAAATGGATAGAAAGGGAGATTCACGAATTGTTAGGAGTAAAATTTAAAAATCATCCTGATTATAAACAGCATTTGATATTACCGAATGACTGGCCGGAAGGGAATTATCCTTTAAGGAGGGATCAATGAGTGAAATAATTCCTATAGGTCCCTATCATCCCTTACAGGAAGAACCGGAATTTTTCAGACTGCATGTTGATGGTGAAAGAGTCTCAAAGCTGGATATTGAGATTGGTTATAATCACAGGGGAATTGAGAAATTAGCTGAATCAAAGTCCTGGGATCAGGTGATATTTTTGGTTGAAAGAATTTGTGGTATTTGTTCAACCAGCCATCCTGCTGCAGCTACAAACTGTATGGAAGATTTAGGAGGAATAGAAGCACCGGAGCGAGCTCAGTATATACGGACGATTATCTGTGAGCTGGAAAGAATCCATTCACATCTGTTATGGCTGGGACTGGCAGGACATTTTATTGGGTATAATACTGTGTGGATGTGGGCTTGGAAATACAGAGAAATTGTGTGCGATGTTCTAGAAAAGACTACTGGTAACAGGCAAAGTTATGCTATGTTTAAACCCGGTGGTGTAAGAAGAGATATTCTGGAAGACGATATACCATGGATCCGAAAAAAAATGGATGAATTAAAACCCAGCCTGGATATGTTTTTAGGTGCAGTCAGTGACGATCCAGTAATACATGCCCGGACTAAAGGAGTGGGAATACTGACAAAGCAGCAGGCTATTGATTACTGTGTAGTCGGCCCTACTGCCAGACCGTCAGGAATAGAGATAGATGTCAGAAAGGATGATCCTTATTTTGCTTATGACTGGCTGGATTGGGAAATGATTGTTATGGAAGAGGGAGATGTTTTTGCCAAGACTGCCTGCAGAATTCTGGAGATGAAAGAATCTGTGAAAATAATTGAACAATGTCTTGATAAAATGAAACCAGGTATCATTGATTTGAAAATAAAAGAATTACCGGCTGGAGAAGGAATAGGAAGAGCTGAAGCTCCACGAGGTGAGGTATATCACTATTGTCTGAGTGATGGTTCGAATTTTCCTGCACGATACAAAGTAAGGGCACCCAGCTATACAAATATTTTATCTAATGAAGTTGCATGCATTGGTCAGACAGTTGCTGATGCAGCTCTTGTTCTTGCTGCAGTTGATCCCTGTTACTGTTGTACTGAAAGAGTAGTAGTGGTTGATGATAATATGAATACTGAAAAAACCATCAGCGGGAATGATTTAATAAAATTGTCCCATGAAAAAACCAAAAAGTTAAGAAAAGAATTGGGTATATAATGAATACACTTCTATTTCCCATATTCGTACCAATTATTGTTGGATTAGTCATTTATTTTATTCCAGGTAAAGTAAAGTTTATCAAACAACTGCTTACTTTACTAACATCAACATTTGTTTTAGGGACATCTATCTGGTTTTTTATTAATACTCCTCCTCAGATGATCATTAATAATACACTTGTTCTTAATCTGGACAGTTTGAGTAAGTTTATATTTCTTGCCATTGGTGTTTTCAGTTTTCTGGTCTCAATTTATTCTTTACGGTATATGCAGGATAAACAAAAGCTCAGTCTCTACTACGGCTCTTTCCTGTGGACGGTGGGAGCTTCCTGTGGAGTTGCTTTCTCCAATCATTTAATACTTCTTTTGATTTTTTGGGGTTTTCTGGGAATTACTCTTTATTTACTGGTATTAACAGGTAACAATAAAGCTGATTATGCTGCAAAAAAGAGTCTGACTATAATCGGTGGTTGTGATGCGTTAATGCTGTTGGGAATTGCTTTTATTTATGTTCTGCAACCTGTTTTTGAAATAGATAAATTAAGTTTACCTTTTCAGAGCGCTTTATCATATATAGCATTTTTTACTCTTTTATCAGGAGTATTTTCAAAAGCCGGAGCAATGCCTTTTCATACCTGGCTGCCGGATGTTGCAGAAAGTGCACCCATGTCTGTTACAGCTTTTATTCCAGCGGCACTTGATAAACTGCTAGGGATTTATTTACTGGCCAGAATTTGTATTGACATATTTGTTATGACAGATATTATGAATCTCATATTATTGATATTAGGTGCATTTACTATTATAGCTGCTGTCATGATGGCACTGGTCCAGCACGATATGAGAAAACTGCTTGCCTATCATGCTATTTCACAGGTAGGGTATATGGTAATAGGGATCGGAACTGGAAATCCTGTTGGAATTGCAGGCGGATTATTTCATATGATTAATCATGCTATTTATAAGAGTGGATTATTCCTTGCCGGAGGATCTGTACAGCATCAGACCGGAACAACTGATTTAAATAAATTAGGCGGACTGGGAAAATTAATGCCTTTTACCTTTATTTCTTTTCTGATATGTTCTCTGGCAATTTCCGGGATTCCGCCCATTAATGGTTTTGCTTCAAAGTGGATGATTTATCAGGGTTTAATTAAACTTGGAACTGCTGGGGATAATGTATGGGTTATCTGGCTCATTGCTGCTATGTTCGGCAGTGCTTTAACATTGGCAAGTTTTATGAAACTTATTCATACTATATTTCTTGGAATTCCATCTAAAGAAATATCCGAAAAGAACCCTTCTGAAGGTAATTTTAGTTTAGTTTTCCCTCCCAGTGTTTTGGCTTTAATATGTATAGTTTTTGGTATTTTTCCTTTGACAATACCAATAAAGCATTTAATTCAGCCAGTTATTCCCGGGATTAGTTATATCGGATTATGGTCTTCCAGTCTTGCAACTATCTTAATTCTGGTTGGTCTTGCTATAGGTGCTATAATATATTTTTATGGCAGAGTTTTCAGTAATATTCGCGAACAGGAACATTTTATTGGTGGTGAGAAACTGGAAATCGAAGAGCGTGTAACCGGGACTGGTTTTTATAATACAATTAAAGAATTTAGCATATTGAAGAAAATCTACACACAGGCAGAGATGAAAGTTTACGATATTTATGATCAGTTATTACGATTATCTGATTTAATTGCTGAAACATTCAGAAAGGTACATACCGGTGTTTTGACGTTGTATTATTCCTGGGTAGTTGTGGCATTAATAATTTTATTAATTATATTGATGGGAAGGTAATAAAGTATGACAACCCTCATCATATTAACAATTTTAATGATTTTAGGAGCTGTTGTAGCCCTTGAAAGTAAAGATGTACTATCAGGTATAATATCTCTTGGAATTATAGGTTTTGCATTAACTATTAATTTTGTGCTTTTAAAGGCTCCTGATCTGGCTATTGTACAGATTATAATTGAGACATTAACCTTGATAATTTTAATTGCTGCTGTTCTCAAAACCACTCGAGAAGAAACTGCTGAGAAGTATGGAATTAAGAAAATAGTGTTAGGATTTATTGGATTAGTCTTTATTGTTGTATTTATCTATTCATCAATAAAAGTTTTTAATCATCTTCCTGAGTTCGGCGAGCAGTCTTTAAGGATGGCAAAGATATATATTGATCAGGGTTTACCTTTAACAGGTGCTGGAAATTTAGTTGCAGCAGTGATTCTTGATTTCAGAGGATATGATACGCTTGGGGAAGCAACAGTATTGTTTACTGCAGTTGTCGGTGTAATGGCTGTTCTCAGAAAAGTAGGGAGGAAGAGATCATGAGAGGTATGACATTAATTGTGAAACAAATTACAAATTTAATGGTCCCTTCGATCCTTTTATTGGGAATTTATGTGGTGTTGCATGGACATCTGACTCCGGGTGGAGGGTTTGCAGGAGGTGTGCTTATTGCCGGATGTTTTACACTTTTAATTCTTGCATATGGCTCTGAACGCATTAAAAGTGAAGCAAAAAAGATGCGGGCCTCACTGACAGAAAGTATTGGAATTTTTCTTTTTTGGTTTATTACTATTATAGGATTATTAAATGGTACATATTTCTTTTATAATATTATAGCAAAAACAAATCCAGGAGAACCTTTTAAACTTTTTAGTGCAGGAATTATTCCCTTATGTAATATTGCCATAGGTATTGAGGTGGGAGCTGCTTTATTTTCAATATTTATTACATTGGCCATTCTAAAAGTTGGGGAGAGATTATGATTGTTTTTATATTGGCAATAATACTTTTTTCGATTGGATTATATGGCATTCTGGTTAAAAGAAATCTTATCAAAATGATTATTGGATTAGTTATAATGGAGTATGCTGTTAATCTTATGCTTGCATTAGTTGGTTTCAGAACAGGCGGAATAGCCCCAATAATTACTTCGGAAATACCCGAAGCAGCAAAGTTTGTTGATCCTCTTCCTCAGGCTATTGTATTAACAGCTATTGTTATTGGGTTGGGGACAACAGCCTTATTGGTTTCATTTGCTGTCAGAATTCATGAAAAATATGATACATTTGATGTAAGAAAAATCAGGAAACTACGAGGATGAATTTACTACCTCTATTTGTCGTTGTTCCATTGGGAACAGCATTTATAACACTTATTATTTCAAAACTGTGGGACCGGTCTGCAGACTGGCTTGCCAATATTGCCACTATATTTTTAATGGGTCTGGCGATTTATTGTTTGCGATTTACTGGCCAAACTATTACATATTTTGCCGGAGGCTGGGAACCAGTTGAAGGAATACCTTTTGGTATTGCCATAGTAGTTGACAGTTTAACAATAGTTATGCTTCTGATAGTTAATATTGTTGGTTTTGGTGTGAATATTTATTCTATTAATTATATGTCACATTATACAGATAAACCAAAATATTATACTTTATTCTTATTAATGATGGCAGGTTTAAACGGGGTTCTTATTTCCGGAGACTTGTTCAATCTTTTTGTCTTTTTAGAAATTACTGCAATTGCTTCCTATGCTTTGGTTGCTTTTGGAATTGGTTCGGAAGAATTAGAAGCATCATTTAAATATCAGATACTGGGCGGAACAGCTTCAGCGTTGATCTTACTTGGTCTGGCTTTATTTTATTTTATGACTGGAACATTGAATCTTGCTGATGCCTCTCAAATAATTAATCAGATTGGAACAAATCCGGCCCTTGTTTTTATCAGTATTCTTTTTCTGGTGGGATTTGGACTTAAAGCAGCTTTGATGCCGTTTCATTCCTGGCTTCCTGATGCCCACCCTTCAGCTCCTGCTCCCATTTCTGCAATGCTTTCAGGAGTTGTAATAAAAGTATTGGGTGTTTATACTCTGGTCAGATTGTTCATAAATGTTTTTGGTTTTAATAATGTACCTTTTATACCGACTATTTTTATTATACTTGGTGTATTGTCAATGGTTGTGAGTGCTTATCTGGCTCTGGGACAAAACGATTATAAGAGACTTTTAGCCTATTCATCTATCAGTCAGATCGGGTATGTCATGTTTGCTTTTGGACTGGGTACTCCTTTAGGATTCTTGGGAGGTATTTTTCATTTACTGAACCATGCTGCATCTAAATCATTATTATTTTTAAATTCAGGTGCTATCGTATACGCAACTGATAATCGAGATATGACTAAAATGGGCGGATTATCTACAAAGATGCCAGTAACTTCATATACTTCCCTGGTGGGTTCCTTGTCAATCAGCGGAATACCCCCACTTGGTGGTTTCTGGAGTAAATTAGTAATAATCATTGCTGCAGTTCAGGCAAAGCATTATATTCTTTCTGGTGTTGCAATATTGATAAGTATAGTTACTTTAGTATATTATTTGAAATCACAACGATTGGCCTTCTGGGGTACATTAAACGATATTTATAAGAATATTAAAGAAGGTCCTTTTGGAATGAGTTTTATTTGTATACTTTTAGCGTTATTAAGTATCGGAATGGGGTTGTTGCTGCTGCCCAGTTTAAGATCCTTATTACTTGATCCTGCTGTGGATGTATTAAAAAATGGAATTGATTATGGAAAAACTGTTTTAGGAGGATGAAGTGAAACGAATTATATTAATAATCTTCTCCTTCATTGTTTGGTTATTATTAACCTGGACACTATATTGGCAAAATCTTATAGTAGGTTTAGTAGTCTCAGTTGCTATTGGTTTTATATTTGGAAACCTGTTTGTAAGCAATACAAAAAAAATGTTACAATTGAATAGGTGGTTTTGGCTTTTTGTTTATATCCCAGTTTTTGTCTGGGAGATGGCTAAAGCTAATTTTGATGTTGCTTTTCGTGTTATTATCAGTATATTTCGGCCAAGAAATATGCCCATAGCACCCGGGATTGTAAAGGTAAAGACCAGGTTAAAATCAGAGATGGGGAAAGCTTTTCTTGCAAATTCTATAACCTTAACACCTGGTACATTTACTATAGATATAAAGGATGAAATTCTTTATATACATTGCATTAATGTTAAACACAAAGATATTGAGGATGCAACTCAGGATATTGTAGGAAGATTTGAGAAATTTTTAGTAAAAATTTTTGATTGAGAGGATAATGGATATTTTAATTGAAATACTACAATATTGTTTTTATATATTAATTGGTTGTTGTTTTGCTTGTTTGATAAGGGCCTGGCGGGGTAAATCTGTCCCGGATAGAATGGTTGCCATTGATATAATGGGAACTCTTGCAGTCGGGATTACTGCAATTCTTGCATTGATGTCTGATCGTGCGTTTTTACTGGATGTTGCTTTGGCTTGGATATTCTTGAGTTTTCTGGGAACCCTGGCTTTGGCAAAATATTTAGCACATAAAACATTGGATGAATAATGATATGATGAGTTGGAATGAAATAATTGGTATTTTTATTATTTGCATTGGAGTTTTATTTGATGTTTTTGGATGTTTGGGACTACTGAGATTGCCTGATGTTTACAATAGACTTCAAGCAGGTACTAAATGTATTACTTTTGGAACATGTGGAATACTTTTCGGAATTTTTTTTACATCAGGTTTTTCAGGTATGGGTATTAAAGCTCTACTTGGAATACCTTTTGTTCTACTTACATCTCCAGTTGGAGCTCATGCTTTAGCAAGAGGAGCTCACATATTTGGAGTTGAATTATGGGAAAATAGTGTAGTTGATAAATATAAAAAAGATCGTGGAGATAAACCAAGATTATAGTCTGGTAATATAATATGAAATATCCAAAACTGAGAGAACTAAAAGAAGCATTAAGATCATTATTTAGTAAGCCATATACAACTAAGTTTCCTGCAGTGGAAATTGAACCTGTAGATGGTTTCAGGGGAAAACCTAAATATTTTGAAGAATATTGTATAGGATGTGGGGCATGTGCAGAAGTATGTCCTGCAAATGCAATTACTGTTATAGATCCGGAAGAACCTGTTGATTTAAGCAAGGGCACACCAATTCGTAAAGTTGAATGTAGATATGATATGTGTAACTTTTGCGGTAATTGTGAAGCTAATTGTATAACAGACAAAGGGATACAACTTACCAAAGAATATGATTTAGCATTATTTGATCGTAATTTAGCTGAAGAATCTATAGAACATGAATTGGTTATTTGTGATATTTGTCACTCTATTATCACAACCAGAAATCATCTTGCCTGGTTAGTCAGAAAACTGGGAACTCTGGCTTATGGCAATCCTAATCTTCTTATCATTAGTCAGCAGGAGCTTATTCCTGTCGAAACCGGAGAAAAATCTGAGGAATTAAGACGTCCTGATATGATGAAGTTATTATGTCCTAAATGCAGACATAAGATTGATTTAAAAGATATTTGGGGAGAGGGATAGAATAACCTTTTTTATACTTAAAGTCCACTAAATTCACTTTTTAGAAAATTATTCTTCATATACATAATCATTTTTTTTGCAGTCTACATTAGATACATTTAATGATATTAATATTTTTTCTAATAAAAATATAATATTTAAAATATATTTTATTGACAATAAACTATATAATTGTTAAATTAAAAAAAACGAGTGATATGTAAAGTTGATATTTTATGAAGAATAAGATAATGAATGTTTTCGACAATATTCCTTTTATAAAATTAAAAATTGCTTCAGGAAGATTTTTTATTGATTTTAAAATTGATGATACATTTTCAATCACTGATCAAAATGGCAATATTATTGAACAAGATATAACCACAGATCTTAAATGGCATCTGAAGATAGAAAATTTTAAAGATGAAAGAAACACTTATTCTTTTTTAGTATGTTTATATAAAAACAAAAATTCTGCCACGATTCTAGTAAACAAACTCAGAAGGCAGAATTATGCTGCACGATTACAGAGAATTGGTAATATTATTAATATTAATAATAATAAAGTTGATTGTACTTTTTATAGGGTATTAGTAGGAGAGTATAATTGTTTAAACGATGCTCTTAATTCAAAATATTTCAGAATGCAGGAGTTTAAACCAACTATTATTAAGGAAAGAATCCGAAAATCAAAAGGACATTTTGAACTATGTGATGAAAAAATCAACAGAGTTTTTAAGATAAACAATTCTTTAAATATCGTTACCAGTAAACCAGAAACTAATATTTTAATTTATAATCCATTAAATAATAGTGCTGATAATGATAACAAGCAGCTAAATGTACAGGGCAATACTGAATTTAAAATTGGTCAGAATAAATCAATTGAAATTATTAAAAAAGTTACTTTAGAAGATTATGTTAAAAATATTGTTTTTCATGAATTAGGAAATGATTTTCATCTTAATACATTGAAAAGTCAGGCAGTGATAAGCAGGAATAATATTTTATTGCATTTGGGTACAATAAATGATCGTGATTATCATTTTTCAGATGAAAATTATATAGGATATAAAAAAACGCCTAAAAATGATATTAATAAAATTGAAAAGGCTGTAGATGGAACTAAAGGTGAACTTTTTTTCAATAACGGCAATTTATATAACATACCATATTGTAAGTCATGCGGTGGATATTTAAACGATGATTATGAAATTTATGAGGATGTTATTTTTGATTTTTTGAAAAAAGGACAGGATACAGATAATGATTCTGTTAACAAGAAATTTTATCTAAAAAGTGAAAAAAAACTAAGTAATTGGATAAATCAAAAACCAGATGTCTTTTGTAATCCGGAAAGTTTCAGTGCAGATAGTCCTTTGATGAAATGTAATAATTTTTTTAGATGGTCGATTTCTTTCACCAGAAGTGAGTTAGAAGATATAATAAATCAAGATCTTGATGGATATAATATCGGGATATTATTTGATATAATACCAATTAAAAGAAATCAATGCGGTAGAATAACAGAGATAGAGGTTTTAGGAAGTCGAAATAATTTAAAACTTAATAAAAACTATGATATATGCAGTATCCTTTTTCGTAATATAATACCAAGTAATTGTTTTGTGATTGATAAAGAGATTGGCAAAAATGGTATTATTTCAAAATTTATTTTCCGAGGTGCAGGGAAGGGGCATGGAACAGGGTTATGTCAATCCGGAGCTGAAGTTTTAGCTGAACAAAACAAAAGTTATGAACAGATTTTGGAACAATATTTCAGCAATATGGTTATAAATAGAATATACTAAATACCAAAAGGGAGTACTACTCTATAATGATTGATGAATTACAAGAAAAACTTGAAGCTACTACCAGGAGAATTTCTAAACTCTGGAGGCATCTTTGACGGTGATAATAAAAAGAAAAAAATAGCAGAACTGCAGAAGATGACAACAGAACCGGATTTTTGGGATGATAATATTAAGGCTCAGTCAATTCTTAAAGAATTAAACGATTTAAAGCAATGGATTAATGACTGGGAAGAATTAAATGAAAAAAATAACGATCTTTTAGTTTTATTTGAACTAGCTAAAGAAGAAAATGATGAAAAAACATTACAGGAAATATCAGAAGAAATTGTAATCCTGAGATCAAAAATAGTTAATCTCGAATTACAGCATATGTTAAATGGAGAAGATGATAATAAAAATGCAATATTAACTATACATCCTGGAGCAGGCGGAACCGAATCTCAGGATTGGGCTGAAATGTTATTTCGTATGTATACTCGTTATGCACAACGAAAAGGATTTAAAACCAATGTTTTAAATGTTTCTGCTGGGGATGAGGCAGGAATAAAAAGTGCAATTATGGAAATCAATGGAAGTTCAGCTTACGGATATTTAAAGGCAGAAGCTGGTGTTCATAGATTAGTACGAATTTCTCCTTTTGATTCCAATAAAAGAAGACATACATCATTTGCTTCAGTCTTTGTATATCCGGAAGTTGATGATGACATAGAAGTTGAAATCAACCCTTCAGATCTTCGGATAGATACCTACCGAGCCTCTGGTGCTGGAGGACAACATGTAAATAAAACCAGTTCAGCGGTAAGAATAACACATTTACCTACAGGGATTGTGGTTCAATGTCAGAATGAACGTTCTCAACATAAAAATAAAGCTAATGCGATGAAGGTTTTAAATGCACGTTTATATCAGCTGAAAAAAGAAGAAGAACAACAGAAGATTCAAGATATTGAGAATAAAAAGAAGGAAATTGCCTGGGGGAATCAAATCAGATCGTATGTTTTTCATCCTTATAATAAGGTAAAAGATCACAGAACTGATATTGAAACTTCAAATACTCAGGATGTCATGGATGGAGACATTGATGAATTTATTAAAGCCTATCTATTAAAATTCAGTAATTAATAAAGGAGGTTATGTATTGAGCGTTTTAGATGAATTAAGAGAGCAAAGATTAGAAAAATTAGAGGAATTAAGAAAAAATGGAATAAATCCATATCCTTATTCTTTTGTTCAGAAAGATTTCGCTGAAGATATTATTAAGTCTTACAGTGAAGAATCTAAAGGAAATCAGGTGTCTGTTGCCGGAAGATTATTATCTATGAGAAAGATGGGCAAAGCTAGTTTTTGCCATTTAAGAGATAAAACCGGAAAAATTCAGCTTTATGTAAGAAAAGATAAAATTAGTGAAGAAGAATATAAAGTATTTAAGTTATTGGATATTGGCGATATCATTGGGGTTGAAGGTGAGGTGTTTAAAACCAGAACCGGAGAAGTAACCATATTAGTAAGTAAGCTTATACTTCTTTCAAAAATTATTCGTCCTCTTCCAATAGTAAAAGAAAAAGAAAAAGATGATGAGAAAATTTTGTATGATCAGTTTTCTGATAAAGAGATGCGGTATCGCCAGCGTTATGTTGACTTATTGGTCAACCAGGATGTAAAAGAAGTATTTATTAATCGATCTAAAATTATATCCAATATGCGTGTTTTTCTCGAACAGAAAGGTTTTCTGGAAGTTGAAACACCGATTTTGCAACCAATATATGGAGGCGCTTATGCCAGACCTTTCATTACTCATCATAATACTCTTGATATGGACCTGTACCTGCGGATTGCAGATGAATTATATTTAAAACGTTTAATTGTAGGAGGATTTGACGGAATTTTTGAAATAGCAAAAGACTTTCGTAATGAAGGGATGGATTCAGAACATAATCCTGAATTTACCATGATGGAGTTATATGTTGCTTATCAAGATTATTATTATATGATGGACCTGGTAGAAGAAATGGTCAGATTTATCTGTGAGAATGTATTTGGTAAAACTGAAATCATCTATAATAATATACATTTGAATGTTAATAAAAAATGGAAAAGAATTACTTTTTTTGAGTCTATAAAAGAACATACCGGATATGATCTTTTTGGGAAAGATGAAAAAGAAGTAGCTGATGCAGCCCAGGAATTAAATATCGATATTAAAGATCTTTCCGGGAAAGCACAACTATTAGATGCCATCTTTGGACAATATATTGAACCTAAATTAATGCAGCCTACATTTATAATAGATTATCCCGTTGAATTATCACCACTTGCAAAAAAACACCGGGAAATTGAAGGTCTTGCGGAAAGATTTGAAGGATATATAGCAGGTAAAGAACTATGCAATTCTTTTAGTGAATTAAATGATCCTGTTGATCAAAAGGAAAGATTTACTGAACAGGCTAAAATGAGAGCTCAGGGAGATGAAGAAGCTATGGTTATTGATGAAGATTTTTTATGCTCCATGGAATATGCTATGCCGCCAACTGCTGGTTTAGGTGTGGGGGTTGACAGGTTAGTGATGCTTTTAACTAATTCACAATCTATACGTGATGTTATATTATTCCCTCAAATGCGATCTAAAGAAGAATAAATTTTATTGGATATTATATGAATTACGAATTTTTTATAGCCAAAAGATATTTAAGTGCACGACAGAAAACCAGGTTCATTAATATTATTTCTTATATTTCTATATTTGGTGTGGCAATTGGAGTGGCAGCTCTTATTATAACACTTTCTGTTATGAATGGATTTGAATCTGAAGTTCGGTCAAGAATTATCGGTTTCGATACTCATATCAGAGTTCGTAAATTTCATTTTGAAAATATAGAAAAATATAAAGAAGCAGCAGAAAAGATAAAAGATCTTGACCATATAATTGGGATTTCTCCCTATATTTTAGATGAGGCAATGATTAGAGCAGACAGGTATAGTGACGGGATTATAATCCGGGGTGTAGATCCTGAAACTGTATTTGATGTTTCTGAAATCGGAAACAATATGTATTATGGTGAGTTTAATGTAGGAGAGATTGAAAATAAGGAGGGGATAAGTCGTCCAGGGATTGTTTTAGGCAGATGGTTAGCTGATCGTCTGTTACTTGACATTGGTGATGATGTTATACTTGTGAGCCTAGCTGGTGTACATTCAATGTTCAGACAGCCACCAGTAAAACAATTTGTTGTCAGTGGACTTTTTGAATCAGGAATGTTTGAATATGATGATGCATATGCATTTATATCAATTTCATCTGCACAAAAGCTCTTTCGGATGAATAACGCTGTTACTGGTCTGGAAGTCAAACTTGATGATCTTTACAAAGCTGATCAGATAAGTGATAAAATTGATAATATTCTTGGATATCCCTTTTTCTCTCAAACATGGTTTGATTTACGTAAAAATTTATTTTCCTGGATGCAGCTGGAAAAGTGGGCAATGTTTATTATATTATCATTAATTATTCTGGTTGCTGCATTTAATATTATAAGTACTTTAATAATGGTGGTTATGGAAAAAACAAGGGAAATTGGAATATTAAAATCGATGGGCATCACATCAAAAGGGATAACAAAAATTTTCCTTTTCGAAGGAATGGTTGTTGGAATACTAGGCTCGTTAATAGGTTTTATCATAGGATTTTCACTTTGTCTGGCTCAGTTAGAATATAAGTTTTTTTCTCTGCCAGGGGATGTATATTTTATCAACTATCTCCCGGTTAAAATGCAGATATTGGATTTCACTATGATCGGTTTAGCGGCTGTTGTGCTTTGTATTTTTGCATCCTTATATCCGGCAAGAAAAGCTGCAAAACTGGATCCTATACGTGCAATCAGATATGAATAGGTAACTAATATTATGATCGATATAAACAAAGATATACTTGTTGCAACTAATGTATATAAAAGTTATCAAGTTGGTAGGAATAAAAGACTTAATGTATTAAAAGGGGTAGATATTAGTATTAAAAGTGGTGAAATATTGTCAATTATCGGTCCTTCAGGGGTAGGTAAAAGTACATTGCTTCATATTATTGGGGCTCTTGATAGACCGGATAGGGGAAAGGTAATGATCAATAATCATAATGTTTACCATATGGAAGACAAAAAGTTAGCCTATTTCAGAAATCAGGAGATAGGATTTGTTTTTCAGTTTCATTATCTTTTACCAGAATTTACTGCTCTGGAAAATGTTGCTATGCCTGCTTTGATCAGCGGAGAGCCGAAAAATGAAGCTTTCCAGAAAGCTGAAAAGCTTCTTGAAGAGGTTAATCTAAGAGAGAGACTCAGCCATAAACCAAATGAATTGTCCGGAGGTGAAAATCAGAGAGTTGCATTTGCACGATCTTTAATGAATGAGCCATTACTGATATTAGCAGATGAGCCTTCAGGAAATCTGGATCAGAAAAACAGTGAATTTTTACATTCTATGATGTGGGATCTTGTAAGAAAGAAAAATAAAGCCTTTATTATTGTAACACATGAAAAAGATCTTGCAGAAAAAACAGATAGAACTATTGAATTATTTGACGGAAGGGTTAAAGATTAATAATGTTATGTGATAAATGTAACCAACGTGAATCGATTATTAGAATAAGTATTGTTACTGACGGAGAACAAGTATCTTTAACCCTATGTAATGAATGTTTAAAACAGCTTGTATTTAATTCGTCACTTGTAGAAAATGTGTCTTCTGTGTATATAAAAGTTATAGTAAACTTGCTTTCTGATTATTTGTCTGATTTATTTAGTGATGAAGATTTTGAATTGAAAGTTGATAAAGACAAAAATAGAGAAACTGAACAATATCGTCCAGAAGACTCTATAGATGATCTGCAAAACAAGTTGGATATAGCAGTTATAGAAGAAAATTATGAATATGCAGCTATATTAAGAGATAGAATTATAGAATTAAAGAAAGGAGATGATAAAAAATAAAATATGATTTGTTGTGATATATAAAATCAAAATATAAAAATATAATATTTCTGAAAAGTGGCTCGAAATTTGCTAAAATTTTATATGTAAAACTGATAGATGGTAAAAAGGTTGAAAATTTAACAGGTATAATGGAAAAAATAATAAATTTTTTGGAATATATTGATTTTTTGAGCTGCAAATTGAAGTTTATTTTGATTTTTTATTTAATAAATATTACATTCAATAATGAAAAGTAAAATTGTATGAACCTTAAAGAATGTTTAATAATGTATAAGTTTGGGAAATAAATTTATGATTAGAAATAATTTTTCACAAAAAGTTCAGGTTGTAATTCAACTATCCAGAGAGGAAGCATTGCGTCTGGGACATGATTATATTTGCACTGAACATCTTCTTTTGGGAATTATAAGAGAAGGTAGTGGCATAGCAATAGAGATACTACAGAATCTGAATGTTAATCTTGAAGATCTAAAAAGATCTGTCGAAGAAGCAGTTAGATCAACCGGCGGAACTATTACAATGGGAAATATACCTTTCACAAAAAGAGCTGAACGTATATTACGTGTTGCCTCATCAGAAGCGGAAAAATTTAAATTTAATGTCATAGGAACGGAACATCTTTTACTCGCTTTGTTAAAAGATGCAGAAGGAATTGCAGCCAATGTATTAAATAATTATGATGTTTATTATGATATTGTAAAAAAAGAATTGGAGAATATTTTGAAAGGCTCAACACATACTTCGATGAAAGAACATAAGAAAAAATCAAAAACTCCCGCTTTAGATCATTTCGGGAGAGATTTAACTGAATTAGCACAAAAAAATAAACTAGATCCGGTTATTGGAAGAAATCAGGAAATACATAGAGTTGCACTAATACTTTCACGACGTAAGAAAAATAATCCTGTACTCATAGGTGAACCAGGAGTTGGGAAAACTGCTATAGCTGAAGGTCTAGCAATGAGAATTGTTGAAAAAAAGGTATCGAGAGTACTTCATAATAAAAAAGTTATCACTCTTGATCTTGGCGCTGTAGTGGCAGGCACTAAATATCGTGGTCAATTTGAAGAACGTATGAAGGCAATAATGAGTGAATTAGTAAAGCAACAGAATATTATACTTTTTATTGATGAACTGCATACAATTGTCGGTGCAGGCGGAGCTTCTGGTTCTCTTGATGCATCGAATATGTTCAAGCCTGCCTTAGCCAGAGGTGAACTTCAGTGTATCGGAGCAACTACTTTGGATGAATACAGACAGCATATTGAAAAAGATGGTGCCTTGGAAAGAAGATTCCAGAAAGTGCTCATCGATCCACCAACAGTTAATCAGACTCTCCAAATTTTAAAAGGATTACAGGGTCGGTATGAAAAATACCACAGAATACGATATACAGATAAAGCAATTGAATCTGCTGTCAAACTTTCTGATAGATATATTATTGATAAATATCTTCCGGATAAAGCCATTGATGTTATGGATGAAGCCGGTTCCAAAGTACATCTTGCAAATATTACAGTTCCAAGGGAAATCGTAATGCTCGAAGAACGTTTAAAAGTAATAAATCATGAAAAGAATAATGTCATAAGAAATCAAGAATTTGAAAAAGCTGCAGTTTTACGGGATAGAGAGAAAAAATTATTACAGGATTTGTCTGATGCAAAAGAACGATGGGAAAACGATGAAGAAGAAGTTCTGGCACATGTTACTGAGGAAGATATAGCCCAGGTAGTTTCTATGATGTCCGGAGTTCCAGTTTCTAAAGTAGCTCAGTCAGAATCAGAAAAGTTATTAAAAATGTCTGATGTAATACAAAAATCTGTTATCGGTCAGGATCCGGTGGTGGAAACTCTTGCTAAGGCTATACGCAGAACCCGTGCAGGGTTAAAGGATCCACGGAGCCCTATTGGATCATTTATATTTTTAGGGCCTACCGGAGTAGGAAAAACCTATCTCGCTCAAGTACTTGCTGAATATCTATTTCAGGATCAGAATGCTCTCATCAGAGTTGATATGTCTGAATTTATGGAGAAATTTGCTGTTTCAAGAATGACCGGAGCTCCTCCAGGATATGTCGGCTATGAAGAGGGGGGCCAATTAACAGAAAAAGTTAGGAAACATCCTTATTCAGTTGTCCTCTTCGATGAAATTGAGAAAGCTCATCCTGATGTATTCAATGTTTTACTGCAGATTTTAGATGAAGGTCATTTAACTGATGGTTTAGGAAGGAAAGTTGATTTCAGAAATACTGTTTTAATACTTACTTCAAATCTGGGATCACGTTCTATAATGGATAAAGGGTATGGATTTGGCAAAACTGAAGGTCAGGTTGATTACAATACTATGAAATCTTCTATGATGGAAGAAACCAAAAAATTGTTTACTCCTGAATTTCTTAATCGAATTGATGAGATTTTAGTGTTCCGACCTTTAACTAAAAAGGATATCACCAAAATAATTGATATATCCATGGATGAACTTTTAAAGCTCAGTGAAGAGAAAAATATCTCTATTTCTTTGACTGAAAGTTCAAAGAAGTTATTGGTTGATAAAGGTTTCGATCCCAAATACGGTGCAAGACAAATTAAAAGAATCTTAAGAAAATATATTGTGGACCCAATAGCAGAAGATATACTTAGAGGACGATTTACAGAAGGAAGTGAAATTCAGGTTAAAAAGAAGGGAGCAAAACTTGAATTTTATGAAGTAGAAGATAATAAGAAAAAGAAAAAATCTGAGATACACCCTGAGGAAATTGATCATAAAAAATCACATTTAAATTAGAGGAAATTGTGAAACGAAGAGATTTCTTAAAAAACTCAGCTGCCCTTAGTGCTGCTTTCCTTGTAACCAAGAATATGCCTGGTTTCACCAAATCTGCTGGACCTGATTTAGTAGTAGCAAAAAATGCGGAACCGGAAATATTAGTGAGAAAAGCAGTTGAAGGAATGGGGGGGATGAGTCATTTTATCAGTAAAGGAGATATAGTAGTTCTGAAACCAAATATTTCCTGGGATAGAGTACCAGAGCAAGCTGCAACTACCAACCCCCGGGTAGTTGCAGAAGTTGTTAAGATGTGCTTGGAGTCCGGGGCAAAAGAGGTAAAAATTTTTGATAATACGCTTAATGAAGCAAGACGTTGCTATAAAAGAAGCGGGATTGAAAAGGCTGCCTCTGAAGCCGGAGCTGATGTAAAACATGTTTATTCCAGAAAATTTAAAAGAGTTGCAATCCCTGAGGGTGAATTAGTAAAATCATGGGAAATCTATGAAGATGTTATAGAAGCTGATAAGATTATAAATATGCCTATAGCAAAACATCACAGTCTCTGTCAGGTTTCCTTAAGTATGAAAAACTATATGGGATTTTTAGGTGGAAGAAGAGGACAGTTCCATAGAGATTTTGATGTAAAAATTACTGATTTAAATACATTTGTTAAAGCTGACCTTATCATACTGGATTCATATCGAATGCTCTTGAGGAATGGACCCAGTGGCGGAAGTTTAAATGATGTTAAACTTGCTAAAACTGTAGTATGCGGTACTGACCCGGTTGCAATTGATAGTTACGGAGCTTCTCTTTTCGGATTTGATCATAACAAGATAGGCTTTATCAACGTTGCCAGCGAACGTGGACTTGGAATAAAGGATTTAAATAAAATAAAAATAAAAAAAGTTGATATGTGAGACATGAAAAAAATAAGAATTGTTTCTCAGGTTTTATTTTTATTATTATTCTTTTTATTATTTTTTCTTGCCACCTACCCTTTTACTTCCAATATTCCGGTTGAATTTTTTCTGAACCTGGATCCACTCTTATCCATTTCTGCTGCTATAGCAGCTCGGAATATTTTAATAATATCTATACCTGCAATAATTCTTCTTATTTTTACTGTGGTACTTGGAAGATTTTTTTGCGGCTGGATTTGTCCTTTGGGTGTACTAATAGATGTCTTTGATACATTTACAGTATCGAAAGATAAGAAAAGGATATATTTCCCCTGGATAAAATTTTCTCTTCTTAGTATTGTACTGATTTCAGCAATTTTATCTATCCAGCTTACCGGTTATTTGGATCCTATTTCTTTATTAACCAGAAGTGTAGTAGTTTTTCTCTATCCTGTATTTATTTTATTATTTGAAGGGTTTATCGGATTTTTTTTAGATCTTGGATTCCTGGAAGATTTCCTGTTTAACGTGTATGATATACTTAAGGGAACCCTGCTTCCCTTAAGTGAATTGATTTTCAGCGGATTTATAGTTATTAGTATTATTTTTCTTTTTATAATACTTGCGGGTTTGCTGGAGAGAAGATTCTGGTGTAAAAATCTTTGTCCCTTAGGAGGACTGCTGGCATTATTTTCTTTAAAGCGGTTATATAAGAGGAAAGTATCAGAAGACTGTATTTCCTGCGGTTTATGTGAAAAAAATTGCCGGATGAATGCAATAGAAGAAGATTTTTTCACTACTAATAACGCTGAATGTATCAACTGTATGGATTGTATTGATGTCTGCCCGGTTGATGCTATCTCTTTTGGCTTTTATAAAAGTAGTAATATCTCTGCCAAAAAGATTAAAAATATAGATTTCAATAAACGCAGATTTTTAAAGACTGCCGGTTTAAGTGTATTAACTGTTGGATTTTTTAAAGCTGGTTTTTCAGATCCTGTATCCAAAAGTAAAGTAGTACGTCCTCCTGGTTCATTACCTGAGGATGAATTTTTAGATCGATGTGTGAGGTGTGGAGAATGTATAAAAATTTGCTCAACCTCCGGTAAAGGTTTACAGCCTGCAGTTTTAGAAGCAGGACTTGACGGAATGTGGTCTCCTATATTAAAACCCAAAATTGGATATTGTGAATATAATTGTAATTTGTGTGGTAAAGTTTGTCCTACCGGTGCTATACAGGAGTTAGAATTAAAACAACGGCAAGAACTCAGCATAGGAACAGCACATTTTAATAAAACCCGTTGTATTCCCTGGTATTATGGTGAAAACTGTATGGTGTGCGAAGAGCATTGTCCTTTACCTGATAAGGCCATAAAATTTGTTAATCGCGAGGTAATCAGGATTGACGGAGAAAAGAGTGAAGTCAAACTACCTTATGTCGATGAGACGTTATGTATCGGATGCGGTATTTGTGTAAATACCTGTCCTGTTGAAGGAGAGCGAGGTATTTATTTAACCAATGCTAATGAGCAGCGATTTTATCAGTAGTTATAAGTCAATTACTGAACACAATAAAGTTTATATTTTTATAAATCATATAAGCATTATTTATTTATTAATTTCATCTAAAAATCTTATTTGTAAAATTTTTTCATTATAAGGTAAAAAGGGATTCCTGCACCTAAAAGTATTATTCCCCAGGCTATAATTCTCAAGCCTAATCCAACCACTGCCCATGATGAGTATAAAAATGCAATTATCGAAATAATAATCAATGAGCTGATTTCCTTTTTGGAAAAGGTGATTTTTCTTTTAATTCGTATAGATAATTCAGCAAAGCTGCAGAAAAGATAAGGTACTAATGTGGCAAGGGTTGCGAGCATTATAATAAATGTAAATTTTTCAACCAGACTTTTGTAATAATTCATTGATATCAGAAGAGTTATAATTATACTGGAGAAGATTAATCCAAAAACCGGGGTTCTGTGTGATGATAGCTTTTTAAAAGATGCAGGAAATAATCCATATACAGCAGCTGCTCGTGGTAATTGCCCCTGTAAGAGGATCCATCCGTTTAATGCACCCAGACAGGAGATTACAGCTCCGGCAGCTACCGCACGACCAGCCCAATTGCCCCAGATCATTTTTGCAGCTTCAGCAAAAGGGGCTGGAGATGTTATCAGGGATTCAGGATGAACGATCCCCATAACAGCAAAAGTGCTGAGGATATATATTAAAGCAGTGAATAAAGTTCCGAGTATTGTTGCTTTGGGAATATTTTTTCTTGGATTATTAATATCATCGGATGGTATTGAAGCGGATTCCAAACCCAGAAATGCCCATAGAGTAAGTGCGGCTGTACTGGTTATTGCTGAGAATGGAGAAAGACTACTAGCATTAAAGGGGGTAAAATGATCAGATCTGGTATAAAAAATACCAATAAAACAGATACATATTAAAGGCAATATTTTAAATATAGTAGTAACTGCCTGAACGAAACCTACTGTTCGGATTCCTAAAATATTTATCCAGGTTAAAATCCAGATTACACATAAAGCACATATACAGGAAAATAAGGGACTATTATTGAGTACAGGTATAAAAGTGCTTAAATATCCAACCATTGCGGTGGATATTGCTGCATTGCCGCACCAAATGGATATCCAGTAACCCCAGGCTACTATAAAGCCGATAAAATCACCAAAAGCTGTTTGAGAATATATATACGGTCCGCCCGGTTTTGTCACTAATCTGCTGAGCCGTGAAAATATTATGGCCAGTACCATGGATCCGGTTGCAGTAACGATCCACCCGAGAATACTTATTCCTCCATATGGGGCCAGAGAGGACGGAAGTAAATAGATTCCTGAACCTATCATATTCCCCATGACCAGAGCTATGCATATCCAAATGCCAACTTTTCTGGTTTTTTGTCGAGGATGGTGATTATTGTTACTGATTTTCACTGTTTATTGTCAATATGTGGATTATATTTTTAATATTGGGAGTTTCTCCTGACAGTAATGAGCTGCTTTATTTTTCATTAAATTCAATAATTCATCTTTTTTGTCTTTTGATAATTGTATACCCTCATATGATCTCAGATATTTTTCCTTTTCATATTCAATTCTTTTGGATATTTCGGGATTATCATCAGTTATCTGAGATGCATGCATCCGGTTAATTATTTTACTGGGAAAGTAGTGTTCTTTTCTGAAGAATTTTCGGGTATGATTGGATTGTAATAGTTGTTTTTTATCAATAAGTTCCTGAAATACAGAATCAGATGTTAAATCACTAAATGGTGTAATACCTCTTGAAGACCTGAGTGTCATTCCGCAAATATCATTATCAAGTATAAGTTTTTCGATGCTGAAACTCTGAAGAGATTCGTGCATACCTGGTCCAGAGATATTATTAATACCGGATAAAACTCCGAGAACAGCACCCATCCCTGTTTCTAATCCATTTTGAACATCGTTATAGGCTGAATCACTTACAGCAATATAGGCCTGAGTAGGAAGTCCCAGAGCTTTACCAATTTCATTGGATGCACATGCCAGCATAATAGATTCTATGGCCCCCATAGACATAGTTCCATAGCGGGCATCATAAACAGAGGTAGCATTGCCATACAGCATAGGAGTTCCAGGTTTGATCAGCTGTCCGATCACCACACCGCTTACATTTTCTGCAGTGTGCTGTATTAAGGTTTCAGTAAGTGTTACAGGTGAGACCAGTCCTGTAATAGGCGCTGAGACTATTTCAATCGGAATACTTGAATAAGCACAGTTCATTAAATCCAGACAAGAATCATACGTCCATTTAAAAGGTGAATGTGGACAACAAGTGAAAACAGTAAGAGGTTTCTCAGCAAGATTTTTTTTATTACCCCTGATTACGATTTGCATGTCTTTCATGATCTGAAAAGATCCCGGATGAAAAGTTCCGGTTACTACTGGTTTTTTCCCGTATATGAGGCTCAGAAAAAGTCGATAGCTGTCGGATATCATTTCATGTACATCGGCAGGCACAAAAGCAGTACTCTGGCTGGCGATATTACTGAGAGATTCATTGATTTTCACATATTGAATATAATCATTGGTGATTGGTTTTCGTTTTTTATCATATGTATCAAAATAATATAAAGCAGAAGAACCAGGAGTAAAATGTACATTATTATTATTAAAAACAATGCATTCATTCTCATCCCGGTCATATAAAGAAAAAGATGAAGGGGCGTTTTTTAATGCATCCTTGATAATTTTCTCCGTGAAAACAGCATGAGAAGTGCTGTAATTTATCTTTGCTTTGTGATCTTCAAGTAAAGAAAGTATTTTTTTATTTTCAATAGTAATACCCAGAACACAAAGTATATGTATTGCTCTAGTAATTATTTTATCAGTTAAATTTTTATCTAGGAATTTCAGAGAGGGCTGCATATATTATTTTCCTAACTTTATTTAAATAAGATATAAAATCAACAGTTGTAAAGCAAATGATTTTTGTATTTCCAGGTTGAAATTAATTTTAGAATAACGTACATTTATATACAATGTAAGAAAATAACTTATAAGGAGGTACATATGAAGAAAAATAGTCTAATACTTTGGATGCTGATTATTATGGTGATTGTATCTGTAAGTACCGCACAAGGACAAATCGGATTACGCAAAGGGATCAAAGTTGGTTCGAATTGGGCAAATTTAAGCAATGTGGATGTTAATGACACTGAGTCATTACAGGCATTAACATTTGGTTTTAGCCTGGAACTGAGAGTTTTAAATCTTCTTGCAGTTCAGGCAGATCTCCTGTATTCACCTAAAGGTGTTACTGTTGCAGGTGATGATACTAAATTAAATTATTTTTCAGTTCCGGTTGTACTGAAAAAATTCTTTTTCCCTGTTGGTATCCATCCATATATTTTTGGCGGACCTGAATTCAGTTTTTTGATGTCAGCAAAATCTAACGGGGAAGATATAAAAGAATATGTAAAATCCGGTGATACAGGTGTCGTAATTGGAGGGGGGATAGAATTTTCCTTGTTAGGGAAGAGTGCTTATGCTGAGGGGCGATACTCATTTGGATTAAGTGAAGTTGTTGAGAGTGATTTAACTATTATAGAAGAGGCAAAAAATAAAGTAGTTCAAATTTATTTTGGAATATTGTTTTAAATGTTATAAAATATGGCCATTGTGTTAAATTTTTGTTTTATATTTTTATACAATGGCCATATTTTATTTTATTATACCTAAGTTCAACTAATAAATGCGACAGTTAGTGAAAGAGGGTTAATTGTGTTATATTACTGATTAACCCATAATCAATAATCACTAACTGGAGCACAAAATGGCTCATTCACAATTAACCCT